>ERZ1505007.1092-NODE-1092-length-8238-cov-4.393988_pt1 | contig 8238 bp, 6 predicted proteins | sample MGYA00572254_ERZ1505007 | MGnify/ENA primary metagenome ERZ1505007 (study PRJEB39906, sample SAMEA3182081) | gut metagenome | biome: human; feature: gut; material: Stool; isolation source: human stools | place: Canada | collected 2012-12-04 ... | reverse complement strand
CATTGCAGCTGGCCCGTGATAATAGAGCAAAATAGTCTTTCAGATAACTGGCTACTTCTTCATTAAGAGGAACTACCGGCTGTTCTATCAGTTTGGGATATGCGTTACCAATATTCTTCATGAGATTGATCCGTCCGGCACAATGAGCAGAGAAGCCGGCAAAACAAAGGCATACTTTTTCTGTTCTCTCCCGAAACTGAATGATTGTTCCCGGCAATAATGTTATTAAGTCATTGGGGTGAATTTCGTAATCAAGCAGATTGATGGAGGCTTTCATCGAACCTTCGGTACAGATGGCAACAATACATGCTTGCAACCGACAAGATTGCTTGTAAATATTGAGAATGTCTTCTGTTACATTCGTCCATGCTAATACTTCGGTAGGCAAGTCTACCTGTGGAAAGTCCATTTTCATAGTTGTGTGTGTTATATTAGGCCAACAAATGTACGCATTTTCTTTTTATTTCTTACCTTTGTTTTTATGAAAACAGTTTTTATTGATTGGAATTTGATACCATACGCCGAAGCATGGCAACGGCAGACAGAATGGTTTGATAACATTGTCCGGGCAAAAGTTCAGGGCGAGAGTTATGAAAACCGTATTGTGATGTGCGAACATCCCCATGTTTATACATTAGGACGTAGCGGGAAAGAAAATAATATGTTGTTGAGTGATGAACAACTGAAAGCAATTGATGCCACCCTTTATCATATTGATCGGGGAGGGGACATTACTTATCATGGTCCGGGACAATTGGTATGTTATCCGATATTAAACCTGGAAGAATTTCAGTTAGGATTGAAAGAGTACGTGCATTTGCTGGAAGAAGCGGTGATTCGGGTATGTGCTTTTTATGGCATTGAGGCCGGACGTTTGGAGAAAGCGACAGGAGTCTGGTTGGAAGGTGATACGCCTCGTGCGCGTAAGATTTGTGCTATCGGAGTGAGAAGCAGTCATTATGTCACGATGCATGGACTGGCTCTGAATGTGAATACCGATTTACGTTATTTCAGTTATATCCACCCTTGCGGATTTATAGATAAAGGCGTCACTTCTCTTCGTCAGGAATTAAAGCATGATGTGCCGATGGACGAAGTGAAGCAACGCCTCGAAGAGGAGCTTAGAAAACTATTCCAACTCCCAGTTGCCAGGTGCGGCGCATAAAGCAATCTTTATCAGCCAAGGCGTATGAGAAGTCTGCACGTATCGGCCAGAAGTTTATTCCGCAGCCTAGAGTGCCGTAGTTGCCTACTCCTTTATCTTTGTCTCCGAAATGATATCCCGCACGGACAACACCATATTTCAGGAAATTATATTCGGCTCCTATGCCAGCCTGGAGATGACGGATTTCAGAGGGGAGCAGATAGTTGAAGTCGAGAGCCACCTGCAAACGGTTTTCTATGCTGAATGGCAGGTCGATTGTACCTCCCAATCCTAATCTGGCGGGTAACTTTTGTCCGTCCAGCTTTTTGCCTAAGTTGGCAGCTTGGAAACCAATGCTCCAGGAAGCCATTTCGTCCAATAGAGCCATATTGCGATAGTAGGTCGCGCCGAAGTCCAGACAAACGCTATTCTTGCTGTCTGCGCTTTCCGCGGCTTTGGCTTGCAGGTATCTGAACGTTAATGAAAGAGACAGATTTTTGGCTACATTTCTGAAATAAGCAGCTTCTAAGTCCCATACGTGAGGGCGGTAATCGAGCACCTTGGGATCTTTGAAATGCCGGAAACCTACAGCAAATCCATGTATGCCTTCCCTTCCGATCCGGTAGAAAAGAGAGGCGCTATGTAGCGCATAATCTTGGTTGATCTTAGCGTATGAATAACTCGCACCCATCACTTCTTGTGAGAAAGCGATGGTAGAAGCATTATGAAAAATAGCTGTACTACCGTTATCGGTGGTAGCTAATCCTGTACCTGCCATACCTGCCGATTGGGCGTCTGGAGTAAGTTCCAGAAAATAGGCGCTTGCCATTTCTTGTGCTCCCAGCAAAGTGGGGAATAAGCACGAGGCGAGAAGGAAATGTTTTACTCGTTTCATAATCAGTTATTTTTAGAGTGAGACATCCGGACAACACGTATGCCTGTCCACGATTTATTGTTGTTTAGCATGTGATTGAGAGGTTCGTCGCTGACAACTACTTTTCCCAATGTAGAAGAAGCGTGCAGCAGGTGCAGTTTTCCCTCTTTATATTCTGCTATTCCCACATGAGCAATGTCCAGTCCGGGCATCTTCGTTGTAATAGCAATAATGTCTCCATTCATGATCCAGGGCAATCCGGCTTCCGGCAGTTCGCTTTTCGGCAACCAATGTACGACTTTTCCGGAGATTGCTTTTTCATATTCGGCCATTTGTCGTACATTTTCCGGCGAATCAGCCAATTTTTTATATTGCTTGGGATGGGTAGACATATACGAAAGAGAGATTTTCTGGGTATGCGCACTGTTTTTGGCAGTAATATCGGTGAGGAATCCGTGGCGGATTCCGTTCTCTATCCATTCGGAAGTATAATGCAACCGGGAAGGATAACCGTTGATGATGCCGTCCCGATAACGTATTTTTTGCAGATTGTCGGCAAAGGAAGAGCCGAGTGCCTGTGCCAACGTGTATTCTACGAAAGTGAGGCAATCTACGGCATCAGTCCGGATCACTAATGATTCTTCTCCGTCTTGATCTAATGTGTTAGCCACGTATTTAGTTCCCAGGTAAGATTTCCCGATTCGTAACATGGGTTCGGGGTTTTCCGGGAATACAACGCCGTCGCGCAACCATTTCTCCAATTCCTGTGTCCATTGTTGCTTATATTTAAAATGATCCTGAAATCCCCAGCCATGTCCTCCGGTAGGATAAACATGGAGAGTTGCCGGAACCTTGTTTTTCTGTAAAGCAAGGTAATAGTTTACTCCGTGGTAAGGTGCTACGGAAGGGTCATCGGAGGTAAGAGCGATAAATGCTTGTGGAGTATCGGGCGTTACTTGCAATTCGGCGGAAAACTTCTGTATCTGTTCCATTGTGGGATTTTTGCCGAGCAATGCAGTTCTTGTATTTCCACGGGTGACTTGCATCATCGTAACTACCGGATAAAGTAATATCTGAAAGTCCGGACGTGTTTCCGAATTGTAGTGAGTGGCAAGTGTAGCAGTTAAATGCCCTCCCGCAGAGGCTCCCATTAATCCTACCTTGTAAGGATTGACATTCCATTCTTTGGCATGTTGGCGTACCATGCGAATGGCTTGTTCGGCGTCTGATACGGGGACTTCCCAACGTCCGTTCGGCATCCGGTATTTTAATACCATATAGGTAATACCTTGTCCGCAGAACCAAGGGGCCATATCATACCCCTCTCCATCCATACCCAATCCACGATACCCGCCTCCGGGACACATGATAATAGCCATTCCATTCGGCTTTTCCGGATGGTAGACCGTCAGGGTGGGATGCGTGACATTCGTGACAAAATGAGGACGCGTTTCCTGCTCTTCTCCGGTTCTGTCTCTTATACACATCTGACGCTGCCGCGTTTCCTGCTCCTCTCCGGTTAGTCCACTGGAGTTGGGAGCACCGTCGGGCCACAAAGGTAGCTCGACGGGCTGCTGCGCAAATGATATGGCAGTTACAAGCGATACTATAATGGATAATAGTCTCCTCATAATTATTTATTTAACTTTCATTGAAGCCTTTATAAAGTAAAGAATCAATAAGGCATACGCTCCTAATGCCAACGCTTCTGACCAAGTATTGTTCAACCATGTTTCATTAACCAGGTTGATTCCACCAAAGCGCATTGCGGCACTGATTACTCCCATCAATGCACCTCCGGCAATGAAACCGGATGCCAGTAAGGTTCCTTTTTCACCTCTTTCCGTATTCAGAGATGCATCTTTGCTACGAGTTGTAACAAACCAATTCACTGCTCCACCCACTACCAGCGGCACATTCAGTTCCAATGGAATAAACATACCCAATGCGAAAGCTAATGCAGGAATTTTACAAAGAGTCAGAATAATTGCTAAGACAGCCCCAATGCCATATAACAACCAGGGTGCACCTACACCACTCATCAGTGGTTCGATCACGGCTGCCATCGCATTTGCTTGCGGAGCAGCCAGTGCGCCACTTGTAAATCCGTATGTCTTATTCAGGATAATCATTACACCGCCTACTGTTGCAGCCGATACGATTGTTCCCAAGAACTTCCATGTTTCCTGTTTGGCAGGCGTGCTTCCGAGCCAGTAACCAATCTTCAAGTCGGTGATAAAACCTCCTGCCATCGACAGTGCGGTACATACTACACCACCCATTACCAATGCGGCAACCATGCCTGAAGGACCTTTCAGTCCGACAGCTACCATCACTACGGAAGCCAAAATCAGCGTCATCAATGTCATTCCCGAAACCGGATTAGTACCAACAATCGCAATGGCGTTAGCTGCTACTGTGGTGAACAGGAAAGAGATGCCGGCAACCAAAACAATGGCTACCAATGTATGCAACAGATTCCCTTGCATGACATCGAGATAGAAGAATAATACGATTAATATCAGTGTGATGATGGAACCGATAGCGATAATCTTCATGGAAAGATCCCGTTGGGTACGGATAATGCTTTTCTCTACATTCCCTTTACCGCCCATCTCTTTGGCTGCCAGTCCGACAGCGCTCTTGATGATGCTCCAGGAACGGATAATACCGATCACACCTGCCATAGCGATACCGCCGATACCGATGCTCTTGGCATAATATTTGAATATTTCTTCCGGACTCATCATACCTACGGTAGAGGTGATTTCCGGATTCCATGCATTCAGTACACTGTCACCCCAGATAGCAGACATTCCCGGAATGATAATCCACCACACAGCCAGTGAACCGGCACAAATGATGGAAGCATATTTCAGTCCGACGATATATCCCAAACCAAGCACAGCGGCACCGGTGTTTACCTTGAATACTAATTTTGCCTTTTCTGCCAGCATTTCTCCGGCACTGCAAACACGGGTAGTAAAATTCTCGTTCCACCATCCGAATGTCGCTACGATGAAGTCATATAATCCGCCGATCATACCTGCCATCAATAACGGTTTGGCCTGACTGCCGCCTTTTTCGCCGGAGATCAACACCTGTGTAGTGGCTGTTGCTTCCGGGAAAGGATATTTTCCATGCATGTCGCTGACGAAGTATTTACGGAAAGGAATCAGGAATAGAATACCCAATACGCCACCCAATAAAGAGCTGATGAATACCTGCATGAAGGTAACCGTCATCTCGGGATATTTAGCTTGGAGAATATAAAGAGCGGGGAGGGTGAAGATCGCTCCGGCAACGATTACTCCGGAACAAGCTCCGATAGACTGGATAATCACATTTTCGCCCAACGCATTTTTTCTTTTGGCAGCTCCGGAAACTCCTACGGCAATGATCGCAATTGGAATAGCTGCTTCAAATACCTGTCCGACCTTCAACCCCAGATAGGCAGCGGCGGCTGAAAAAAGGATTGCCATGGCAATACCCCATGCTACTGACCAGATATTAACTTCCGGATAATTTTTAGAGGGACCCATCAACGGGTTGTACACTTCCCCGGGTTTCAACTCTCTGAACGCATTCTCGGGTAACCCGGTGAATTTGTCTTCTTCTTGTTTCATAGTTTTTATAATTTGCTAATGTGTTAATTTACATTTCCGTCCTCAAAGTAAACAAAAAAAAAGGAGAACCGAAAGATTCTCCTTTATGTAATAGTCTATTTTTTCCTACTTTGCATCTTTTGCCGTCATATCGCCTTCGATATACAATCTTACCATCTCTGTTTTGGCGTTGGTACGCAAGGTGATTGATTTTTTGAAATGTCCCGGATATTTGCCTGTTCCGTTATAAGTCACCTTGATTGTTCCTTTTTTGCCCGGCATGATGGGTTCCTTTGTATATTCGGGTACTGTACATCCGCAAGAGGCTACAGCCTGATGGATCACCAGCGGGGCATCGCCGATATTAGTAAAGGTAAATGTGCAACTGACAACCGGGCTGTTTTCAGAAAACTTACCGAAATCGTGAGTTGTTTTGTCAAACTTGATATCTGCATTTGTTTGTGCAAATGCAAAGCTTACGCCCATTACTAACAGGGTCATTAAAAAAAGTATCTTTTTCATTTTTCCTTCTCTTTTTGATTACAAACGACAAAGATAATGCTTTTCCCCTAAAATATACTTTATGGAGTGCGAAATAGTATTAAACGATTCTCTTTTGCTATTTTGAGAGCTGGAATCCGAGCATCATTCCATCGTAATTTTCGGCCAGTGAACTAACTGTTTTTAGTGCGGTACTGCTACTTTTGCTACCGATGAAAGCCATTAGTTTCAACAGTTTGTCCGAGTTGAACAGTAACTCCAGTGAGCTGGAACTGCAATTTACTTTAGCGTGCAGATTCAGAAGTTTCAAATACTTCAAATCAACTTGTTTGGTTGAAGCATTGTAGGAGTAAGTGCCTTTCAATGTTTTCTTGCCCACCGTGCTGGTGAAAGTACTGTCGGCATTGAAAGTGAAACTCATCTGGCCGTCTTTAATACCTATTTTGCTTAATTGTTCGTTCAGCTTATTTTCAGCCATAGTAGCTGCGGCAGCTCCGCCTGCTTTCATTAGTAAGTTATCCGATTCGAACTCTACCGCCGAACCTTTGTAGCTCCATGTTCCGGTCATGTCGATAGATTCGGTGGTTCCGGTGATGGCATTTACTACTTTTGAAATGTTGTCCTTATTTAATAAGTCGGACCATGATTGCGCCTGGCTGTTAGTTGCCGTTAGCATAAATACTGCCAAAAAGGCAATAGATAAAAAACTCTTTTTCATTTTCATTCTTCTTTCATTTAACATTGAGATCCTTGTTTATGTTTTCTATGTAATTGAGTATATCAACACGTCCTGTGCGGTCTTCCGAGGAAGATACGAAGTGAGGAGGGAGCTCTTCCCATTGTTTGCCCAACTCACGTAAATAGGCATTGATATTCATTTTTAAACGTCCACCTTTTAGCTTGTCGGCTTTGGTAAAGATGATAGAGAAGGGGATACCGTTCTCGCCCAGCCATTCCATAAACTCGAGGTCTATTTTTTGAGGTTCCAGCCGGCTGTCTATCAGGACAAAGAGGTTGGTCATTTGTTCCCGTTCCAAGATATAATCTTCGATTATGGTGCGTATCTGGTCTTTCCCTTTTTGTCCGCGTCGGGCATAGCCATATCCCGGAAGGTCGACGAGATACCAATTCTTATTGATAAGGAAGTGGTTGATTAACATCGTTTTTCCCGGAGTAGAAGAGGTCATGGCCAGACCTTTACGGCTGGTCAACATATTGATAAGACTCGATTTTCCCACATTCGAACGGCCTATAAAGGCATATTCCGGGAAAATGCCGGCCGGGCATTTCTTCACGTCCGTATTGCTAATCACAAATTCAGCACTTGTTATTTCCATTTTCTTGTCATTTATTTCTTTGTAACATCGTTTTTCCCTTTTTTAGACATGCAGATTAACCCCGCAAAGGTAAGCGTTCCATTTAACATTAGCAATTCATAACCGAATTTATATCCGGTTTCTTTTCCAATCCACCAGTCGGCAAGATAGCAGAGCAGGGGTGAAAAGATGGCTATGAGAGGAACCCACCGGTCGTTCGTTTGCCTGCGTGTAAAAAGTCCGAAAGCAAACATTCCGAGCAGGGGGCCGTATGTGTAGGAGGCGATGATATATATGGCGTCAATAACACTCTTATTATTGAGTATTTCTACCAGGCAGATGAAGAATGCCAATAAGACTGATAACGATAAATGCACTTTGCCTCTTTTGCGACGTGCCGTTTCTTCTGTGTCTTTTTCCGTATTCAGCAGGTCTACGCATACACTGGTTGTCATGGCTGTCAGGGCGGAATCCGAGTTGCTGAAAGCTGCTGCGATAATGCCGATTGTAAAAAGTACCAATACGGATTGTCCCAGATAACCTTGGGCTGCAAACATGGGCAGTATATCATCATTCATGGCTGGCAGTTCGAGGTGCATCTGTCCCGCTAGCGCTATCAATAGAATTCCCAGGCATAAAAAAAGGAAATTTAGCGGAATGAATGAGAAACCGTAGCAGTACATGTTTTTTTGTGCTTCCCGGAGGTTCCGGCAAGAAAGATTCTTTTGCATCATATCCTGATCCAGTCCGGTCATTACGATGACGATGAAGATACCACTGAAAAACTGTTTGAAGAAG
>ERZ1505007.1052-NODE-1052-length-8527-cov-8.667375_pt1 | contig 8527 bp, 9 predicted proteins | sample MGYA00572254_ERZ1505007 | MGnify/ENA primary metagenome ERZ1505007 (study PRJEB39906, sample SAMEA3182081) | gut metagenome | biome: human; feature: gut; material: Stool; isolation source: human stools | place: Canada | collected 2012-12-04 ... | reverse complement strand
CTCTCTATTCGTCGGCAGCGTCAGATGTGTATAAGAGACAGGTAGGTATATGGACCACCGTTTATGAAACTCTTCAATGGATTGACCGTAAAGTGTTCGGGATTGACAATTCATTCGGTACGATGATGAAGAATCTAAAGACTTCTTGGATTTCTTTGAAGAATAATTTCTTTAGCTTCTATGATGATTTCCGTTATCAATGGAGCAGTTTTTCTGATTGGTGGTCTGAACATGTAACCGAACCGATACGGAAACGCTGGCAAGATGCCGGATGGTCTGACTGGTTTACGAACATGAAGAATAACTTTAAAGACCTCATTGATACTGTTAAGGGTTGGTTGGAACCTATATTCAAGCCGTTCCGTTCGCTTATGAGCTGGTTTGATGAAAGAGTTGCCACATTCAAGAGTGTACAGGGACAGAAACTTATCCAACAGAATAACTTTAGAAACCAACAGGCTCTCAACAATATTAATTGGGTAAACGCCAAACGTAAAGAAGCGGTTGCCCGTGGCTATGACCCGAACCGCTATCAATATACGCCAAGAGCGCAGGAGCTTATTGAACAAGGTAAGAAAATCAATGCGAAGAACTCTCGTACTGACGGAACCACACCGCTTACACCGAAAGAACGTAATGTTTTTGTCGGAGCACTCCGTTCCCAGTACGCAACAACCAAGCCACTTTCCGAGGGAACCGAAAAAGTTGAGAATCCGATTACTGCTGTTAAAAATGATACACAGCCTACCTATACTGCGCAAGACGTATTTAATGAGACTGACTATTCCTCTCCTATCACGTTGGAAAACGGTGCGGTACAGATTATCGTACAGAAAGGAGAAGGCATTGATGAACAAAAACTCGCTTCTAAAGTAAAACGGATTATTTCCGATTTGCAACGTGAAACAAGAATGAGAAAGGGACAATAACATGGGAGTATTTGACGTACTGGGGAGTTCCCCCATAAATTCTGCCGTTACTGCGGGTCTTGGGAAATTCACTTCCCTCTTCCGAGATAAACCGTCCGGCGCATATATGGAAGATGCCGGACGTTATCCACGTAGGTATGTTACCACACGTGGAATACTTATTGATAAAAGCAGTCTTGAGAAGAACCAGTTCGATAAAGGATATTTCTTCCAGTTTAACCCTGCACAGATACAGGATATAAAATCCACGTTGTATGAAGTCAGACCTTATGCCGGACTTTCCTATAACGACTATATATGGAGTAATGGCGGAGAGAGAATCATTACTTTTCAACTCTTTCTTGACAATACCCCCCAATCAAAGACATCCGCTTTCCGACCTACGGCTTTCGGTTTTCCTACCGCAAATACCGTTAGGGCGGATGGCGTGACGTTTGGTAAGAACGGTGAGATAAAAGTCAAACGCAGCCTTACCGATAAAGTTAAAATGGAATTTGGTGTTGATGTCAATAAAGGAGACACTGCGCTATCATGGAATAGTGAAGGTGCTTGGAGTAATTCACGAGTTTCCGAAAGAGGTATTCTTGATGAAGTGGAGCTTATCCAGTCCTATCTTAGACCTGCGGCTATTGACGGTGAGGCTACTCCGAAATTTTCAGAGGGTGGTATCATATCCGCAACACAATTCAGGCCACCGTCTATGGTCGTGTTTTCTATGGGTCCGTTTTACCTTGAGGGAATCATAAAAAGTGCACCCGTAACTTATACGCTTTTTGATTCAGACCTTACACCTTTGCGTGGAACTGTTGACATAGAGTTTGCCGTATTTGAATATGAGAACATTAATAAAGTGGAGATACCTACAAAATGATTAGCCCTAATTTCTATACGACCAAGAACCTTATCGCTACTTTTCTCGGCGGTAAGGTTTTGCATTATCCAGTAAAGGATGCTTCTATCACCGTAGAGTGGTATGACTACCTCATTAAAGCCAATGAGACGGTTTACACGATTGCCGCCAAGATATTCGGTGACAATTTGGAGTACATGTGGACGTATATCGCTGATAACAATCCCCCTCGGATGCCGGATGATTGGAATGTAGGCGATACGATACGTCTTCCGAAAATAATAATCAGAGATTCAGATACAATTCATACCAATTACAGCGATGTACCAACCTCTACAACCACAATTTAAGATACGTCTGTATCCTCGTGGATACCGACCGAGCAGTGGAGAATCTTTCGCTGCTAAAGGACTTTCATATAGTTCCTCGTCTTTTGACAAGTATATGGATATTGAGGAGTGCGTTTCTTATCCCGTCACACTTAAAGAGGGTGCGGATATGTTGAATACACTCTCCTTTACAGTAAATAAACATGCAGATGTTATTTTGCAGCGTTGCTATTTGGGAATGTGGGTTGTTATGTATGGTGGTTACTATTCTCCGGACGGTTCGGGTGTTAGGAAAGTCTTTTCCGGCACTATAACCCGTATCAAAACCTCTTTTCCAGATAACGGAGCAATCAGTTTTAACGTTGAGTGCATGAGTTACGGATATAACCAACTCGGTAAGGACACTTATAAAAGTTATGTATATCCGGATAAAGGAAGTGAACGTGGTTTCGCAAAGGGTAAATCCGAACTTAGCCTTGAGCAACTCGTTAGGGGTATCGCTGAGGATAACAAATTTCAAATCGGGGAAATCGCCCTCCCCAAGCAAAGTGCTAAGATGAAGTTTACCCTTACGAGGCCACGTTATCAAAAAAACGTTTCCGACTGGGGATTCTTATTGCAACTTGCCAGCTCTTACGGTTGCTCTGTATGGATTGACATGGAAAACGGACAAGAATACCTGTATTTTGTTGATGTTTCCCGTGCCAAGAATGTTATTAACGACCGGATTACATTCGTATTCCCTCTTAAAAGCGAGAAAATAGAAAATGCTACGGAATCTTCTCCCGCAGACCGTAGTGTAAAGTCCTTGCAAGGTTCAGAAATACAAACTTTCCCCGATAGTACTTGGAACCGCCCCCGTCTTTTACGCAGCGTTATCGTTGACGAGGATATTTCCCTTGCTACGGCTGTCGTCCGTTCATCTACAAACATAGACCCAGTTGACGGAACCATAAAGGAAGTTGTTACCGAAATCGGTGAAGAAGACGGCCGGCGTGTTATATATCAATATGAACTTGACGAGGCACGTGTGGAATACATACATCGTACAAACCCTAAACTTGCCGATGATTTACGGAATCAGGGTCTTGCAAACTGGAAATGGAGCAGTGGTTGTAAAATAGAGGATGAAGACCCACACTACGCCCGTTATTACTATAAACTTGTGAAGCGTGTTGAGGCTGATGTAGCCGTATTCGACCAGTCATTCTTTGGAATTAGCATCTCCGCTACGGTAAATCAGGATTTGGACATCAAGACTCAACGTTCCTATTCTATTCGGGGGATTTCCCGTTATAATACAAGCGGAAATACTGACCGTTATTTCTTACGGGAACTTACTCATGTATGGGATTCCGATGGAACTCGAACCGAATTAGATTTTATACGATAATGGAAGCAGAATTTGCAAAACTGACCGATGAAATGGAAGGTGATTACGTAAAATGCGTAATGCGTACGGGAGAAGCCATCTATGCTCCTATGATTAATATAGGAACAGCTTCTTTTATGCCCTCTAAAAAATGGCTTACTGCCAACAAGGATAATTTTATCGCTCTTATAACGTATGAAAGGAACTACTATTCAAACCCGCTTATTATCGGATTTTATCCAGTAAAAGGCGCTAAGATGGATTCTTTCAATACGTTGTACATGATTGAGGAACTCCTCTTTAAACTGGTTGAACAATTGGGTAAGGCTAAAATCAATACGCAACTCGGCCCCCAACAATTTATGCCGGATACACTTGTCGTACTGGACGAAATCAAGCAGTCCCTTACTGACACTATGAGTAACGTTTTAAAATTGGAAAAATAGTATGGAAACAAGAGCTGTTGAAGAAGATGTTGACAAGGCTGCAAAAGAAGCCCTTGCAAATTTACGTGGTAGCATCAGTGTTCCCGGACTTGACCCAAGTTCCGTTGTAGATAAGTACTGTGAGGTCGAGTTCAAAGAATCTCTTGATAATGCGGCCACTCCCGAAAAGCGTGAGGAAATGAAAAAGAAATTTGTGGACTATTACATAACAGGGCCGGGTAAATCGTTTATTGATGAATGTATCTCTCAGATACAGTTTTACTATAAACAGGCTAAAGAGGGGTTGGAATCTCTGCAAACAAGTGTAGCCAAAGTTACGGCTTCCAATGCTATTCCGTCTGTACTTACTACGGGTTCCGCTACTTCTACGGCCAATCCCGCATGGACAGTTATAGAGAACTCCCAGAAGAAGAACTCCCTTGCTTCAATCATAAAGTCGGTAACGGACTTTCTTTCGGGCGTTCTCAGGTATTGCATACTTCTTCATTTTGAAGTTCCCTCTCCTATCATGGCTACGATTACGTTACTTGGAACAGTCAGTGGTCTTATAGATGCGATTCCCGGATAACGGAACATTTATTTGCTTAATCGGGTTATTATTTTTATTTTTGAACGGTTTTAAGTTTATGTGATATGGGAAAAGGATTGCCATGCAGATTTTTTCTACAAGACGGAAGATTTCAACTTGCGAGTGGAACACAAAAAGCCAAAGACGCAATATGGTTCTATTGTATCTTTGATAAATTCCGCATTTATACATCGGATTTCGGTGCGAATTTTCATACACTTGTGCAGAGGTCGGTGGCTTTCCTTTTTGCCAACCGTAATTTGATACTCGGAAATCTCCGTAGAGGGATAACCAAATATGTGGAAGACGTTTCCATTAAGGATTTGGACATCGGTTATGTGGATAACGACCGTACCCACATGCTTCTTAGGGTGGAGTACACTTCCGTAGAGGAAAACAAGACCACAATCAATGATGTTACTTTTGTATAACTTATAATTTACGGATATGGCTCAAACTAAAGAACAACTTCTTCAATATTTTGCCGGACTTGACCTTTCCTTATTGCAAAAACTGGAGAAATATTCAAAGCTGCTGATTATCCCCGATGAAGACTTGCTTACCTACGCCACTATGGTACAGATGGTAGAGAAAGCCCATTCTGTTGCGGATTCTCTTTTCCCCGAATGGACTGACAGGAGTAAATCTGATTTCGGAGAATTTTTGGTGGAGCTTATTGCACTTTTCTCCGAAAAGGACTTTTGGTATTTGAACGCTTTCGCAAATGAAGGTATTCTCCGTAAGATGCGCTCTTACAGTAACGCTTTTTCAAAGGCTTCCTCTCTCGGATATTTTCCTACGGTGTGCGCTTCTGCTAAAGCCACGTTCAATATAACGTTCTCCGCTGGAGAGGCTTCCACTTATAAACAAGGAGACTTGGTTATTGACGTTGACGGTAAGAAATTTACCAACGTAGAGGATATTTCCCTTGAGACTTCCTCTGCCGAAGTCACGCTTCCTATTGAGCTTCACGAAGGAAATTATTTTGCGGAAGATATTACCTATAACGGGTACTCGGTTATTATCCGTAAGGAAAATATCGACATTGACAGCATTAGGCTTATCATTGACAATATCATTTATACCAGAGTTCGGACATTTGGAGAGTCTGATGCCGGCAGTACGCACTATATGGTTCTTCCAGATGAAGACGGTTCCGTGAACATATTCTTCGGCTCAGAGGGATATGGTATTTCTCCGTCTATCGGTAAAGGTATCCGTGTTGAATATCTAAAATGTAACGGTTCTGACGGAAATATTACTTCCCGTGAGGCTACTGTTACAGACTCTCTTGCTTCCCGTGAGGCTACTGCCGTTACCATGCTTACAGATGCAACCGGCGGTACTTATGCGGAAACTCTTACTTCCATTAAGAACCGTACTTCATTGATATTCGCTACGAAAAATGCAGCTATCAATGAACAGGTTTCTACGGACATTCTGAACAGCTTCAATTTTGTGTACCAGTCACGTGTGGAAGTTGTGGGTCGAAACGTAAACTATTCCGTAATAGTGAATACCGGAACTCCGGAACCTACCGAAGAACAGAAACAATATTTGGTGGATAATTTCACTCCCTACCTTTTGGTGGGTTACGTTGGTGTATATACTCCGAATAACTATGTGGATGCTCTTGAATATCTCGGCGCTGACAGCATGGTAGTAAAGGTTATCATTCTTTCCGGATATAACGCTGAGAGTATAAAGGCTTCCGTTGTCAGCTTGGTACAAGATTACACCAATCCGTTGGTGAAAGCTACTTATGGTGGTTCTTTCCTAAAGACTGAACTGGATGTGCTGATACGTTCCTCTGTACAAGGAGTGCAGAACTGTACTTTCTTCGTAAAGAAGGGGGAAAGTGAAAAACTTATGTCTGATATTACGCTTTCTGCGGGGGATATATTCTCTACATTGAGCGCAGACAAAATAACCGTTACTACAAATGTCCTATAAAGATTCTACTCCCGAAATAGTACTGGAGCAAAATGTAAACGCTTCCAGATTTTTGGATGTTCTTGATGCGGTACAGGAGTATAAGACCGAAAACATCTCTAATGCGTTACGTACATTCAACGGAGCCGTTTCCATGAACAGGAAATGGCTTATCAAGTATATTGCGGAGTACGGTCTTACGGATATTCCCTATGATTATCCGATACAGATTCTTACTCAGACTCTTTTGAACATAGATTCCCTTTTCCGTATGCGGGGAAGTATTGCCGGCCTTGAATTTATGCTAAGTCTTTTTTCTCTTGGGGACGTACTGGTTGATGCCGGCGGTTTCTATGCCAAGCCCGGAGTTCTTCTTTTGGACGACCTCATACAAGGACACCTTACCGGCGATAATGATACCGATTTGTTCTATTGTCTGATAGATGATAATACATCCCTTAATGAGGATATGACGTTAATCATAAAGGTTAAAAGTAAATTTTTCAGCGATGCCTATCCCGTTGAAACTCAAGACCTTATAAAAGATTATATCCAAAAAAAGACTCCCGAATTTTTAGGTTTCTCTCCAAGTAAGCAGATAACCTATACATTCGAGCCGTATGATAGATTTGTGTACTCAAAATATCTGAATCCGTATTTTCACCCTTAAAAAATTAAAGACCATGAGTGCTATTATAGATAAAGTTTATGACGCTACCAAGCGTATATATAAGAGTGTTTTCAAAGGTGCTCCCAACCTTATCACCACAGCCGACTTGAACCGCCAGATGTCTGCGTTCCAAGCCCAGCTTGAAAATCTCTACCGTTTTGTCGGCCCTATTACCGACTTATCATTTACATTTGAACAGAATAATGAGAATCCGTCTTTCTCCGCTTCCTATACTCTTTCCAAGATGGTTGCACGAGGTTGCGACTTTACCAACCTTTTACCGGCAAGCGGTACATTATCCGGCGATTTACCCGTTACGCCTAATGAACGGTTATGGGTGTTACTTACTGCTACCCAGAAACTTGTTACTTATGCGGACGACCCCTCTCACGATATTGCAGGAGCGAAATTTTCGGACGGTACTACCTATCCTGCTGCCGACCAGATTGTCTATGAAACAGCTTCTTTAGTAACTTCCCCAGATAACTACGATTCCGTTGAGAACGTGGTTGAGGCTCTCGGTTACTTTTATCGTGACAGCTCTACACCTCAGATGGTAAAGTTCATGCCTAACTTTGTGCCTTTGAAGACTTTATATACGGGCCACATGTTTCCGGCATCTCCCCAAATGACGTTACCTCAGGCTATTGCCGCAAATACGCTTACTGACGGAAGCATTCCCGCAGCTCTTAATGTTGGCATGGGTTCTACATTTAATGTAGCTCTCAAGAAGTTCTATGATAAATATGCTTCATACACTACGGATACCACTGCGGATATTACCAAAATTAAAAACTCATTAAGCCTATCCTATAATAAGGCAGTTAGGTCATCCGAGATTAAACAATTAGGTTCTGATACAGGTATTATACAACAATATGTAGTTATGGCTACTTTTAATTACGACCAATTTGATTTTGGTATTGAGGGTAATAGACCTGAACGAGGAACTTTTTTCTTAGTGAACGCTCATAGGTTTCAGGGAGACGCTGATTACAAGGGGTATTTTGACTTTCCGGCATTTTTTATACCTCCTTCCGAATATTCTGATGAAGACCCACAAATGCGCTCTTGGCTTGGAACTGTTATGACTTGGCACAAAGGTGCAGCTTTGATGGTTAAAGTCTTTATTGAGAACGAGTACAATTCAAATAAATTTCACCTTCTTTTTCAGTTTGAAGAGACTTCCTACAAGCTTTTAAAAGTGGGTGACACAGAGGTGAGTATTATCCCTATTAAAAGCTGATTTGGAAAATTCCTAAAAATTTTATATATTTACATATAAAGATATTCTTTCTGAAAGTCGGGTCTTTCCTTTCATTGTCTGCCAGATTTCCCCAATTTTCAGACAAGAATATCTTTATTATATTTATCTATATAGTATTAAAAGCTGTCTCTTATACACATCTGACGCTGCCGACGAATAGAGAG
>ERZ1505007.1038-NODE-1038-length-8630-cov-4.233236_pt1 | contig 8630 bp, 4 predicted proteins | sample MGYA00572254_ERZ1505007 | MGnify/ENA primary metagenome ERZ1505007 (study PRJEB39906, sample SAMEA3182081) | gut metagenome | biome: human; feature: gut; material: Stool; isolation source: human stools | place: Canada | collected 2012-12-04 ... | reverse complement strand
AGGTTTAAGTAAGTTTTTCCGTACGGAAGAGGTTGAGACAATTGCGTTGAATAAGGTTTCTTTGGAGGTAAAAGATGGCGAGTTCGTCGCTGTCATGGGACCTTCCGGTTGCGGTAAGTCTACGTTGTTGAATATTCTGGGTTTGCTGGATAATCCTTCCGAGGGAAATTATTACTTGGGCGACCAAGAGGTAGGACACTTGAAAGAGAAAGAGCGTACGCAGGTCCGTAAGGGAAACATCGGTTTCGTGTTCCAGAGCTTCAACTTGATAGACGAGTTGAACGTTTTTGAGAACGTGGAGCTGCCGTTGACTTATCTAAAGATCAAGGCGTCGGAGCGTAAGCAGATGGTAACGGATATCTTGAAGCGGATGAATATCAGCCACCGTGCGGCTCACTTCCCTCAGCAACTCTCCGGAGGTCAGCAGCAGCGTGTGGCGATCGCTCGTGCGGTAGTTTCCAACCCGAAGATAATCTTGGCCGATGAGCCAACGGGTAACTTGGATTCCAAGAACGGTGCCGAGGTTATGCAGCTGCTCACCGAGCTGAATAAGGAGGGAACGACAATCGTAATGGTGACGCACTCCAAGCACGACGCGGGTTTCGCCCACCGTGTGATCAATTTATTCGACGGTAGCGTTGTTTCTTCCGTTAGTGAATTTATTTAGTCAACATGACATAAACACATACACACAAGAGTTTTTTATAAGCTAATTGGCCTGTGAAGGTCGGTTAGCTTTCAATTTAACTTAAATACAAATCGATGAGACAGCTATATTATACAATCCGTTATTTACTTCGAGGCCGAGGGGGAAATGTGATCAAGGTTCTGTCCTTGACACTAGGACTTGGAGTGGGATTGATCCTGTTCGCTAGGGTCGCTTTTGAATTGAGCTTCGATACATTCTTTGACCAAGTGGAAGATTTGTATAGCGTGCATGTGCGATACAATGATGATAAAACGGGAGAGGAAGATGGGTCTCGTATCCTATTTGCCCCGATCCCGGAGGCTTTGCGGCAAGAGTTCCCCGAGATACAGTATGCGACGGTTTGCCGGAGAAGATACGGAGCCGTATTGTATCATGGTGAGGATCGGTTCAAGCCCCGTTTGATGATGGCGGATTCCCTCTTTTTCCGTACGATGGGAATCAAGGTGCTAAGAGGGGATGATCGTTTGTTGGGAATCGAAGATCAAGTTTTCTTATCGGAAAAAATGGCTGAACGTATATTTGGCAAGGAAGATCCGATCGGGAAACAACTGCTGTACGGAAAAAACTATCCTTATACGGTGGCCGGGATATTCCGTGACATACCGGAAAATAGTCATTTACGTTTTGACGCTGTCGCTTCTTTCATTAATATGAAAACCCAGTTCGGTGCCTATGCCGGTTGGGGTGCCGACGATAGTTATCTGGGCTATATCCGCCTGAAACCGGGTGTGTTCCCGGAACAAATCAATCAGAAAATACCGGCTTTATTGCCTAAATATATAGATGTAGAAAGAGAGAGGAAACAAGGTTTTGATATGGAGCTTTATATCAAGCCGGTCTCGGAGATATATACGCAAAGTACCGAGGTGAAGCGGATGGTGGTGATCATGAGCGTACTGGCTTTCGCTTTGTTATTCGTGGCGGCGATGAATTATATCTTGAACTCGGTATCTTCTCTGCCGATCCGGGCGAGATCCGTAGGAGTACACAAATGTAATGGAGCTTCCAGCAAGGACATTTTCAATATGTTCTTGTTTGAGACGGCGGCTTTATTTGTAGTGGCTCTTGTATGTATGGCATTGCTTTTATTCGCTTTCCGGGAATATGTAGCGGATATGGCGGCTGTTCCTACTTTGGGCACTTTATTGAATGCGCAGACTATATGGCTTCCTGCGATCATGATCTTGGCTATATTCATTTTGTCCGCCTTGCTACCGGCCCGTTTGTTCAGCGTTATCCCGGTTACCCAAGTATTCCGGGTATCTACTTCGGGTAAGCAGGGATGGAAGCGGAGTTTGCTCTTTATCCAGTTTGGGGGAATTGCGTTTGTCATTACATTATTGGTGATCGTGTTATTGCAATATGATCGGCTAATGAATAATGATTTAGGATATGATCCGGAAAATATAGTGTATGCCCCCTTGAATAATATGGATGATCCGGAAACGGCCAAACTTACCGCCGAGTTCAAGAAGTTACCTTATGTCACGGCTACGGGGCTTTCGTCAATGGACATTCTAAGTGGTTATGGTGGTTTCCCTATTCTGGATAATGAGAAAAACTGGCTGTTCACGGCCCGACAGGTAAACTATGATGCCGATTATCTCTCTCTGATGAAAATCCCCTTGCTTGAGGGGCAACCACTAAAAGGTGACGGGGATATTTTAGTGAATGAGTCATTCGTGAGTAAACGTGGGTGGACGGATGCTGCGATCGGTAAATATATTTATGATGATGAGGGTAATTTAAAAGGAAAAATAGTGGGTGTAACCCGTGATTTCATGGTGAATTCCTTCTTCACTCCCCAGTTACCGGTCATCATGTTTGGTAGTGACCGGATGAGTTATTGTAACTTTACGGTTCGTGTCTCCGAGCTAACTCCGGAATATTTGCGGGAAATGAATGATCGGATTGCGGAACTATTCCCGGATGAGGATGTCGGTTTTACGGTGCTGAAAACGATTATAGAGTCTCAGTATGAGGGAACCCGTCATTTCCGTGACGGTGTCTTTGTTGCCTCGATCGCTATCTTGCTGATCACCTTAATGGGATTATTAGGATATATTACGGACGAGATGCACCGTAGGAGCAAGGAGATAGCGATTCGCAAGGTGAATGGAGCGACGGCCCCGAATATTTTACGTCTTTTATCTAAGGACGTTTTGGTCACGGCTTTCCCGGCTATCCTTTTAGGAGTGATAGCCTCACGAGTCGTGGGAGAGAGCTGGTTGAGGCAATTCGCGGATAAGATACCGCTGACTGTTTTTATTTTCATATCTACGGCTCTACTGGTTCTAGCGATCATTTGGGGATGCGTGATCCTGAAATCTTGGAATATCGCCAATGAGAATCCGGTCCGTAGCATTAAGAACGAATAATATAACAGGTAATATAAAATTACGTATGAAAACTATTTTGAGGAATCTCTTGAGTGTATTGCGCCGTTTCAAGATGGCGACACTTTTAAATGTATTAGGACTATCTGTGGCTTTTTCTGCTTTCATCTTGATTATGATGCAAGTCGAGTATGATCAGAATTTTGACCGAGGATATACGGATACGGAATCTATATTTCGGGTAGAAGCTATGTTTGAGGATGGTGGGCAGGCAGTTATTTGCCGTCCGCTGGCCGATGCTTTTATCCAATCCTCGCCTCATATCGTAGCTGGGACCTTGGCGAATCCTTGGGGAGGGGACTTGTTTTTCTCTGTAGAAGAGAATGGTGTACGGAATACTTTTAAGGAACAATGTATAAATGTTTATCCTGAATTCACGAAGGTATTTGACTTTAAATTTCAGGAAGGAAATCCGGAGGCGTTACAGGAGCCAAACGTTGTTTTGTTGCCGCAGAGCATGGCTCAGAAGTTTTTTGGGAATCAATCGGCTGTAGGCAAGCAATTGAAGTTTGAGAATGGAGATCATCTAACGGTAGGTGGAGTGTATAAGGATTATCCACGGAATTCATCTGTACGGAATTGTATTTATCAAAAGATGGACCCGAAGGAAAACGCCCAAAGCTGGGGAAACTGGAATTATATTTTCTATATCCGTTTGGACAATCCGAAGAATGTCGAGGGGTTATTTGAAAATTTCAAGGCACATTTTGATCCTGCTCTAATAAAGGATAATAGTTTCTCATGGGGGGGATCTGGAATGACTTTCCGTATTAATCCGTTGCCTGATGTTCATTATACGACTGATGTAAAATATGACCAGACCCCGAAAGCCAGCAGGCAAACTTTGATGATATTATTTGCCATAGCTATCGTGATCGTGGTAATCGCCGGAATTAATTTCACGAATTTCAGTACGGCACTTACCCCGATGCGTATTAAGAGTATTAATACACAAAAAGTATTAGGGGGAAAAGAATCTGTGATCCGTTTTGCTTTGATTTTAGAAGCGGTGTTAATAAGTATAATCTCTTATTTGTTAGGACTGCTATTAGTTTATATTGCGGGGAAGACGGAAATAGCCTCATTGATAAATGCCGATATTTCGTTATCAATGCATATCGGATTGGTTTTGGCTACAGCTTTTATCTCAATAGCTACCGGGTTTCTTGCCGGTATATATCCAGCATATTATATGACTTCTTTCCCACCGGCTTTAGTGTTGAAAGGTAGTTTTGGCTTGTCTCCGAAGGGACGTCAATTACGAAATGCATTGATAGGAGTGCAGTATGTAGCTTCTTTCGGATTAATTATTGGTGCTACATTCATGTATTTGCAGAATTATTATATGCAAAACACCCCTCTCGGTTATGATAAGGATGAGATAATTATTACGAATATGAATAACAATATCCGGAAAAGTCGGGATGCCTTCGCCAGCCAAGTGAAATCTTTCTCCGGTATCGAAGAGGTTACATATGCGGAGATGCTCCTTTCTAGTCAGGACCAATACATGGGATGGGGACGTAAATACCGGGATAAGGATATACAATTCCAATGTCTACCGGTTGAACCTTCTTTTTTGAAGGTGATGAATGTGAAAATATCGGAAGGTCGTGATTTCCGGGAGGAAGATAAGGCGAAACGTTATGGCACGTTTGTCTTTAACGAACGTGCCCGGACAGAATATGGGCTGGAGATAGGATCTTTAATAGATAGTATGGAGATTGTCGGTTTTATGCCGGATGTTAAATTCGCCTCTTTCCGTACGGAGGTAACGCCTATGGCCTTTTTTGTATGGGGTACTAATAATTGGGGAAACCAACCTAATTACGCTTATATAAAGGTAAAAGCCGGCTCTGACTTACGGGGGGCTATGCAACATGTCAAGACTACGCTTCAATCATTTGATCCGGAATACCCGTTTAATGTCCGTTTCTTCGATGAGGTATTGAACGGACTTTATGAGAAAGAGAGAAGCCTCAGTTCATTGATTACCTTATTTAGTTTAATCGCGATCTTTATCTCGGTGGTAGGGGTATTCGGTTTGGTCGTATTCGATAGTGAGTACCGGAAGAAAGAGATCGGTATCCGTAAGGTATTAGGCTCTACTACCGAGGAGATTATCGTGATGTTTAACAAGACATACATAAGAATCTTATGTGTTTGTTTTGTTTTGGGGGCGCCTATCGCCGGTTATGTGGTACATCGATGGCTTGAGAATTTCGCTTATAAGACTCCTATGTATTGGTGGGTGTATTTGATCGCTTTTGCTATCATAGCGGTTATCACGATATTGACTGTCACTTTCCAGAACTGGCGTGCGGCGAATGAGAATCCAGTACATAGTATTAAGAATGAATAGAAGATTTTTGTAGAATCATATTGCTGTTTTCATAGAAAAGTATGTGTCCAATAATTGTACAATGGTGTCCAATTATTGGACACTTCTGTTTTATGAATTGAGAATTAATTTATTGAATATTAGTTTGATATGTAGTTTGGCACGTTATTTGAATATTATTAGATGGATTTGAGTATAATAAATTAAAACAAATACAGCCATGATTAAGATCGAAGGTTTAAGTAAGTTTTTCCGTACGGAAGAGGTTGAGACAATTGCGTTGAACAAGGTTTCTTTGAATATCTTGAAACGAATGAATATCAGCCATCTTATTTAAGGAATACTCTTTTTGGGTCGATTTTAGTATCAATAAAATAGAGTAAGTTATGAAAACAATCATACGCAATTTCATCAATGTATTAATACGTTTCAAGGTAGCTACCTTTTTGAATGTAGCGGGATTAGCGGTCGCTTTCGCCGCGTTTTTAATTATCATGATGCAAGTAAGCTTTGAGCATAACTTCGATCGTTGTCATCCGAACTCGACCCGGATTTATCGGATGGGGCTTTCTTTCCCGGATGGAGCGAGCATGATCCATTGCCGCCCGTTGATAGAGTCGTTTATCCACTCTTCCCCGCATATTGAGGCCGGTACGTTAATTAATCCGTATATAGGAGAGATGTATGTGACTGTTACAAGAAAAGAGGGAAAGCAAGGTTTCAAGGAGACGATCATAACTTGCCATCCGGAGATTACCCGGATGTTCCAGTTTACGATGCGTGAAGGAGAATCTTCTTGCTTGTCGGAACCGGAAAAAGCCTTGATACCGGAAAGTATGGCTCACCGGTTATTTGGAAAGGAATCGGCAATTGGAAAGCAGATCGTTTCCGATGGTGGGATCTGGACAAAACCGGGTGTGAAATATTTGGTCGTAGGAGGTGTTTATAAGGATTTCCCGGAAAACACACAGTTGAAAAACGTGATTTATACAGAGATGTCTCCGGATTACGCACTGACGAATTGGATAAGTAGTAACTATTTCTGTTACGTGATGCTAGATCCTTCTGCTTCCCCGAAAGAAGTGGCTGGGAACTTTGATGCCCATTTTGACTATTCGAAGCAATATGGGGATATGGCGAAAGATATACATGCCGAGCTGGTCCCCCTAACCGATATTTATTATATGAACGAGGATTCCAGCGGAAGTTTAGTGAAAAGCGGTAGTGCGGAGAAAACCCGGCTACTGATGCTGATCGCTTTTCTGGTGATTATCGTGGCGGGTATCAACTTCACGAATTTTAGTACCTCTTTGGCGCCTTTGCGCATCAAGAGTATCAACACGCAAAAAGTGCTGGGGAGTTCTGCCGGCATATTACGTGCTTCCCTGTTATTTGAGGCCGTGGGCATTAGCTTGCTTGCTTTCCTTTGTTCTTTGTTTATCTGGGGATTAGGACATATGGGATGGTTGTATTTCGTGCAAGCGGATACGGCACTGTCCGCTTATCCCGGTTTGGTGGGAGGCTTGGCAGCATTGTCTGTTATAATAGGTCTTATCGCGGGGATCTATCCATCTTTGTATATGACATCTTTTCCTCCGGCAGTGGTTTTGAAAGGCTCCTTCGGGCTTTCTTCCTCGGGGAAGAAGTTGCGTACGGCATTGATCGGTTTTCAGTTTGTGGTCTCTATCGTGTTGATTATATCAGCCATGTTCGTTCGTCAGCAAAATAGGTTCATGCAAAAGTACTCTTTAGGCTTCGACAAGGATCAGGTAGTGGTTGTCGAGTTGAATGGGAATATTATGCGTAACCATAAGGATAGTTACGTGGGCGGATTGAAAGAATATCCGGGGATAGAGGATGTGGCGTTTTGTCGCCAGAAGTTCGGGTCGGAGGATAGTTACCGTACGTGGTCTGGCATCTATAAGGAACAGAGTGTCGGTTTTACGTCTCTCGCTGTCTCTTGGAATTTCTTCAAGGTAATGGGTATTCCCTTGATCGGGGGGCGGATGCCTACCGAGTCTGATGAGAAAGGCAACAGCTATAGCTATGTATTCAATAAACAAATGCGGGATAAATGGAGCATGGAGCCGAATGATATCATGCGGATTCCATGGCTTGAGGAGGAATCGGCCGATGGTTCCTTGATCGGGTTTGTGGATGATGTCAAATTCACCTCCTTGCGACAGGGCGTCTCCGAGTTAGGTTTTGTTATCAATGAACCCAGCTTGATGCTGTATTCGTTTATCCGGGTGAAGGCGGGAAGCGATATCGTGGGTGTGGTGGATCATATCCGCCAGACGGTGGCTCGCTTGGACCCTACCTATCCTTGTGAGGTGGAATTTTATGATGAGATTTTCGATCATTTATATCATCAGGAACGGAATTTAAGTACGATGATTTTATTGTTTAGCCTGTTGGCTGTGATTATCTCTATTGTCGGTATATTCGGCCTCGTTATATTCGAGACCCAGTATCGCCGGAAAGAGATCGGCATTCGTAAGGTATTCGGGGCCACGGTTCATGAGATCTTGGTTATGTTCAATAAGATTTATTTCCGTATTGTCTGCGTTTGCTTTATCATAGCGGCTCCCTTGGCTTATTATGGCGTACGGAAATGGTTAGAGGGTTTCGCTTATAAAACTCCTATTTATTGGTGGATATTTGCGTTCGCTCTATTAATAGTCTCCTTAATAACGATGTTTACGGTAACTTTCCAGAACTGGCGTGCGGCGAACGCGAACCCGGTGGATAGCATTAAGACGGAATAATAAATGAAACTATAATAATAAGATGAAAACGATTATTCGGAACTTTCTGAGTGTGTTGAGGCGGTTTAAAATGGCGACCGCATTGAACGTAGCCGGTCTTGCGGTTGCTTTCGCCGCTTTTATCGTGATTTTGATACAGATTAATTTTGAGCGGACTTTTGATCGTTGCCATCCTACGTCCGGGCGGATTTTTAGGGTGGACTTGACCATTCCGGGTACTTTCGGGACAATATTACCCCGTGCCTTTGTGGAGGCTGTCATCCAATCTTCCCCGCATATAGAGGCGGGTACATTGTTGACTCCTTCTTTTGGCCAGAATGGTGTTTATCTCTCGGTGGATAGAAACGGGCAACCGTTTGGGTTTAAGGAAATCGTGACAACCTGCCACGCTAGTTTACCGAAGATATTCGCGTTCC
>ERZ1505007.1003-NODE-1003-length-8901-cov-3.561497_pt1 | contig 8901 bp, 9 predicted proteins | sample MGYA00572254_ERZ1505007 | MGnify/ENA primary metagenome ERZ1505007 (study PRJEB39906, sample SAMEA3182081) | gut metagenome | biome: human; feature: gut; material: Stool; isolation source: human stools | place: Canada | collected 2012-12-04 ... | reverse complement strand
TATTCACCAGGGTGGGAGCCTCGGACAACATCTCGCAGGGTGAGTCGACGTTCATGGTCGAGATGCTCGAATCGGCCTCTATTCTCAATAATATATCGGACCGCAGCATCGTGCTGCTTGACGAGATAGGACGCGGAACGAGTACCTATGACGGTATCTCAATCGCGTGGGCCATGGTCGAGTATCTCCATAACCACCCGACGGCGCATGCCAAGACGCTCTTTGCTACCCATTATCATGAACTCAACGAAATGGAGCAGATGTGCCCGCGCGTCAAGAACTATCACGTTTCGGTCAAGGAGGTGAACAACACCATCGTTTTCCTGCGAAAGCTCGAACGCGGCGGGACGGAGCACTCTTTCGGTATCCATGTGGCCCGTATGGCCGGTATGCCGCAGTCGGTTGTGTCCCGTGCAGACGAGATATTGAAGAATCTCGAGCTCGTTTACGGAACCAATGAGATCGTTCCGAGCAAAAGCCCGAAGAACCGCAACAAGCGTCCGTCGATCAAGGAGACGGTCGAAAGCGCTTCACCTGCCTCGGTACAATTGTCGATGTTCCAGCTTGACGATCCCGTTCTCGTCCAGATACGTGACCAGATACGCGACATTGACGTCAACTCGCTGACCCCGCTTGAGGCCCTGAACAAGTTGAACGAGATCAAGAAGATCACGGGATTGTAGTGGCGTGTCATGTATGTGCAAATAAAAGCGCCCTGTTCCGTTGGAGCAGGGCGCTTTTTGATTCAAGCGATGTTTATTTGTCCTCTATGAGTGAGCGTATGTTCTGGATAAGCATCGCTACGGCTACCGAATTGAATCCGCCTTCGGGTATGATTACGTCGGCGTATTTCTTCGAAGGCTCGACAAACTCCTCGTGCATCGGCTTCACGGTTGTCGTATACTGGGTTATGACCGATTCCATCGAACGGCCGCGGTCGCGCACGTCACGCATTATTCGCCGTGCAAGACGTATGTCGGCATCGGTGTCGACGAAAACCTTGATATCCATAAGGTCGCGCAACTCCTTGTTCTCGAATATCAGTATGCCGTCGATGATGATCACTTTCGAAGGCTTCACCAGAACGGTTTCAGGCATACGGTCGTGCTCGACGAACGAATATACCGGGTGCTCGATCGGGACGTTGTTCTTGAGCGTACGTATATGCTCGACCATCATGTCCGTATCGAAAGCCTGCGGGTGGTCGTAATTGAGTTTGGTGCGTTCTTCGTAGGTCAGTTCGGGGTGGGCCTTGTAGTAAAAGTCATGGCATATCGTTGCCACGTCATCTCCCTTGAAAGCCTCCTGCAAGCGTTTGACCAAAGTGCTTTTTCCGGAGCCGGTGCCTCCTGCGACACCTATGACAGTTACGTCCATATCAGTGAATTTTAGGGTGTTTTGCCGATTATATGAAAAAGGGGATCATATCCGAAGATACAATCCCCATTCAGTCTCTCTTATGCGTCGATGTTTGCGTAGTGGGCGTTCTTCTCGATGAATTCGCGTCGGGGCGGAACATCATCGCCCATGAGCATCGAGAATATGCGGTCTGCTTCGGCTGCATTTTCGATGGTTACCTGGCGCAGGATACGCGTGTCGGGGTTCATCGTGGTCTCCCACAACTGGTGTGCGTTCATCTCACCGAGACCTTTGTAGCGCTGTACATGGGTGCCCTTACCGAACTCCTCGGTGATCTGGTCACGTTCCTTTTCGGTCCAGCAGTAGCGCTCCTGTTTGCCCTTCTTGACGAGGAAAAGCGGCGGGGTAGCGATATAGACATGCCCGTTTTCGATGAGTTCCTTCATCTTGCGGAAGAAGAAGGTCAGCATCAGCGTTGCAATGTGGCTGCCGTCGACATCGGCATCGGTCATGATTATGATCTTGTCGTAACGCAGCTTTTCAAGATTCAGCGCCTTGCTGTCCTCCTCGGTGCCGATTGTCACACCAAGGGCGATGAACATGTTCTTGATCTCCTCGTTCTCCCAGATGCGGTGCTCCTGCGCCTTTTCAATGTTCAGGATCTTACCGCGGAGCGGCATTATGGCCTGGAAGTTACGGTCGCGGCCCTGTTTGGCCGTACCGCCTGCGGAGTCTCCCTCGACGAAGAATATCTCGGCAATGGAACGGTCGCGGCTCGAGCAGTCCGCCAGCTTGCCCGGAAGACCTGCACCCGAAAGCACCGTCTTGCGCTGTACGGCCTCACGAGCGTGGCGTGCGGCGTGACGTGCCGTGGCGGCAAGTATCACCTTCTGCACAATGGCGCGTGCGTCCTTGGGGTTCTCTTCGAGGTAGTGTCCGAGAGCCTGGGAAACAGCCTGATCCACGGCCAGGGCCACTTCGTCGTTGCCGAGTTTGGTCTTGGTCTGACCCTCGAACTGTGGCTCTGCAACCTTCACCGAAATTACGGCCGTAAGACCCTCGCGGAAGTCGTCGCCGTTGATGTCGAACTTCAGTTTGGTGAGCATGCCCGAGTCGTCGGCGTATTTCTTCAGTGTTCTGGTCAGTGCGCGGCGGAAACCCGTAAGGTGCGTACCTCCCTCTATAGTATTGATGTTGTTGACATACGAATGTACGTTTTCGGAGAACGAGTCGTTGTACTGCATGGCAACCTCTACGGGAACACCGTTCTTCTCCGTGTCGAGATATATGATCGACTCGATGATCGGTGTACCGCGTGTCTCGTCGAGATATTTGACAAACTCCTTTAGGCCGTCCTGTGAATAGAACTGCTCGCCCATCGGATTGCCGTTCTCGTCCTTCTGGCGGTAATCCGTCAGCGAGAGATGTATGCCCTTGTTCAGGAATGCCAGCTCACGCAGACGGTTGGCAAGTATGTCGTACTTGTATTCGGTCGTATGGGTGAATATCGATGCGTCGGGCTTGAACGTTATGATCGTTCCGCGGTCATTGCATTCGCCCTCGATTTTCATCTCGGAGGTGGGAACGCCTTTGCTGTATGTCTGCTTGAAGATCTTGCCTCCGCGGTGGATCTCGGCGACGAGCAGCGTAGACAGTGCGTTTACGCACGATACACCTACGCCGTGCAGACCTCCCGATACCTTGTAGCTGCCCTTGTCGAACTTACCTCCGGCATGCAGCACCGTCAGTACGACCTCGAGAGCCGATTTGCCTTCCTTTTCGTGGAAGTCGGTCGGTATGCCTCGGCCGTTGTCCTTGACCGTTATCGAGTTGTCTTCATTGATGAATACTTCGATATGCGTGCAGTATCCTGCCAATGCCTCGTCGATCGAGTTGTCCACCACCTCGTACACAAGGTGGTGCAGACCCTTTTCGCCGATGTCTCCGATGTACATGGCAGGACGCTTGCGGACTGCTTCGAGTCCCTCCAGGACTTGGATATTCGACGCCGAATACTCCTCTTCCTGTCTCTTTATGTTCTCTTGTTCGGTACTCATTTATATAATATCTCTATGCGCTTCGATTAAACGTACAAATATACGCAAATTCTGCGAAAACTGCAAGCGTGCGAACGCCTAACAACCCAATTTTTCGCTGAGGTTTATCTCCTTGATTTTGCCGTGCGAGAAAAGTATCGTACGCGAGGGGTAGTCCTCTATCAAGGCCGTATTGTGTGTCGACATTATCACGGCGCAGCCGCTTTGTGCTATGTTGTGGAAAAGTTTCATGATGCCGTCGGCCGTGACAGGGTCAAGGTTGCCGGTAGGCTCGTCGGCAAGTATGAGGGCCGGCCTGTTAAGCAGGGCGCGGGCGATGACAAGACGCTGCTGCTCGCCGCCGGAGAGCTCGAACGGCATCTTGTAGCCTTTGGTTTCAAGTCCCGTGAGGGTCAGGACCTCGTCTATGCGCTGCCTTATGGCGCTCTCCTGTTTCCAGCCGGTGGCCTTCATCACGTAGTGCAGGTTCATGAAGACGTTGCGGTCTGTCAGAAGCTGGTAGTCCTGGAAGACGATGCCTATGTTGCGTCGCAGGTAGGGTATGTCCTTGCGTTTGAGCCGGTAAAGGTCGAATCCGGCAACCTTGCCCTCGCCCTCAACGAGCTGAAGCTCGGCGTACAAGGTCTTGAGCAATGAACTTTTGCCGCTTCCGACGCGGCCGATCAGATAGACGAATTCACCCTCGCATACTCGGAGGTTGACTTCTGAAAGTATCAATTGCCCTTTCTGTCTGAGGGCTTTGGCCGAATTGTCCGCAAACGGGTCGTCGGCGTGATATATGGCTACATTCTTGAGTTCTACGACGCTTTTACCTGTCATGGCGTGATGGTTTTAACAAAGGACAAATATAAACAAAAAATCGGAGAAACCCCCGATTTTACATATGCTTTGTTGCGAAAAGCGAACCATGTCATAAAACGGGAAGCGGAGCGGTCGAACCGCCCCGCTCCGTATCAGATGATCTCGAATGCTATATGCATCATGTTGGTGAAACTCGTTTGGCGAGCTTCGCTCGAAAGTTCTTCGCCCGTTATCAGCGAATCGGAGATCGAACAAATGGTCAGGGCCTTGTTGCCGCTGCGTGCCGCATTGAGATACAGGGCCGTAGCCTCCATCTCAACGGCCAGGACGCCCATCTTCTGCCATTGCTTCCATGTCTCGGGCGAGTCGCTGTAGAAAGTGTCGCTTGCAAGCAGGTTGCCCACCTTGTAGTTTATGCCGAGCTTCTCGGCCTCTTCGGCTGCGGCGCGTACGAGCCCGAAGTCGGCTATCGCCGCAAACGTGCCGGGAAGGTTGAACTGGTCGGCATAATTCGAGTTGGTGCACGAACCCATACCTATCGCTATGTCGCCGAGCTTGAGGTCGGGATCGTATGCTCCGGCTGAACCCGTGCGTATGATCGTTTTTACACCGTAGAAGTTGAACAGTTCATACGAGTATATGCCAATCGACGGAATACCCATTCCGTGGCCCTGAACAGATACGCGCTTGCCCTTGTATGTGCCGGTATATCCGTACATTCCGCGTACCTCATTGTAAAGAACCGGATTCTCGAGATATTTTTCGGCCATAAATTTCGCGCGCAGCGGGTCGCCTGCCATGATTACCTTGTCGGCTATTTCGCCGAATTTCGCACCTATATGCGGTGTCGGAGTTTTCTGTGCCATAGTCTTTCCATTTATATGAATGTAAAGATAACAAAAAATATTTGAATTCCAAAAACAGATTGCTCTGTATATGTGGTGAATACGACTCTTTATTGTGCAAATGCGACGCAACGGCCTCCTGACAGGCGGCAAAACGCCGTGCTTGATATGCCGGCCGTCCCGGAATATCCAAACGCTGAAAAATTTGCGTTACAGTTTGCCGCTGTGTTGCTCTTTGCGTATCTTTGCGTGTCATGCAACTGCGTAAATCAACATATGACGATGTCGAATCCGTATGCCGCATAATAGCGCAGGCACAAAGCCAGATGCGCCGGCTCGGCATAGACCAGTGGCAGAACGGATACCCCGACAGGAACTCGGTCCTCGCCGATGTAGAAGCCGGGGTGGGTTATGTCATGTGCGAAGCCGATACGGTCATTGCCTGCGGGGCCGTTATTTTCGGCGCCGACCCGAACTATGCCCGTATCGAGGAAGGGGAGTGGATTACGGAGGGGAGCGATTACGTGGTCGTACACCGTCTGGCCGTTGCCGACGGTTTCAAGCACCGCGGTATGGCGACGCGCTTCATGTGTCAGGTCGAAGAGATGGCGCGCATGCGCGGTACCGGCTCTTTCCGTATTGACACACACCGCGACAACCTTTATATGCAGTCCATGCTCGACACTCTCGGGTTCACATGTTGCGGCGTGATTTACGTAAGCGACGGAACGCCGCGCCGCGCATACGAAAAAGTGCTGCGTTGAGAAATAATATTTCCGACATAACGTTTATTTGCGTATATTTGCACCGGGTTACGATTGTATCCGGCCTGATATGATGCAGGGTTTTTCCATGTAATGACATTTGGGGGTGCCCGGTTTTGACAGCAGGTAGAGTTCGATTGTAAGCACGTCGAGCATTGTGTGGTGGCTCGTAAATCTCAACACTCAAACTACAAATGGCAATAACAGCTATGCACTCGCTGCCTAATTTTCAAGGAAAATTGGCTTAATCGCCGGGCTCAAGGCAGTCCGGTGACGAGTATCCCGAAGCGCTGTTCCGCCCTTTAACGGCGTTTCATACGGGGTATCAACAATTCAGGGATAGCGTCGCGTGAGTCCCGAACGCGATGCGAAATCAAGGGACTGGGACCCGTGTTAGGCTGCCGCCTGCCGGATACGGGTAGAAGGACGAAACGGTCGGCTAAACGTGTAGAAAGCTTTTGGGTTCCTTGTTTGGACGCGGGTTCGACTCCCGCCACCTCCACAACTATTGCTGAATATCAGTGAATTATGCGGGCAGTAGTACTATAAATGGTGCTGCCAGCTTTTTTATGCTCTGCGGCGAATGCAAAAATCCGTAATATCTATAAGCAAACCGATGATTCGTATAATCATGTTATGAACAGCCGGTTGTACATTTGCAGATGTAAAACCCTCAACATTTCGGCTTATGAGAAGATTATTGTTTGCCATGTTTTTGTCGATGGCATTTTGCCTTTTACAGTCCTGCTCTCCTTCCGATGACATGGACAATGGACCGCAACAGCTGCAACCGTCACAACCGCAGCCTCAACCTGACGATGAAACCAGCGATGATGAAGATATTATGAAAATGGACAAGATTAAAATTACGGCAGGAGCGACATCGTTTACGGCCGTGTTGGCCGACAACAGCTCCGCTGCGTCATTGGCCCGGCGGCTTGCCGATGGCCCGCTGTCGATAACCATGAGCGATTACGGCGATATGGAGAAGGTCGGGTTCCTCGGTTTTACCCTGCCACGTAATGATTTGCAGATGACAACCTCACCTGGTGACGTAATTCTTTATCAGGGCTCGTATCTGGTTATATATTATGATGTCAATACATGGAGCCTTACGCCCGTTGCCAGGGTCGAGGGTGTGACGTCCCGTGAAGAGATGCTCGGACTTTTGGGCGGCAAGGGCGACGTGGTGATTACTTTGTCTATTGAATAGGTCGGCCGCCATGGGGGCTTTGCCCGTTTTGATGATATAATGTCGATAAGTGAATCGGCAAAGAGTAGGCCGGTCGCGGTATAATCGGTATTTTTGCCGAAGGAAATCCTTGAAACAAATTTAGACATGACAAAGAAAATACTTCTTTTAGGTTCGGGGGAACTCGGCAAGGAGTTCGTCATAGCCGCCAAGCGCAAGGGCCAGTACGTCATTGCCTGCGATTCGTATGCCGGAGCTCCGGCCATGCAGGTAGCCGATGAATGCGAGGTGTTCGACATGCTCGACGGCGATGCCCTGGACGAGGTCGTATCGCGACATAATCCCGACATAATCGTTCCCGAGATCGAAGCCATACGTACGGAGCGGCTTTACGATTGGGAAAAACGCGGCGTACAGGTTGTGCCGAGCGCACGTGCCGTGAATTTCACCATGAATCGCAAGGCCATACGCGACCTTGCCGCCAAGGAGCTCGGACTTAAAACAGCCCGCTATTTTTATGCGAAGACATATGAGGAACTGTGTGATGCCGCCGGCAAGATAGGTTTCCCGTGCGTGGTGAAACCGTTGATGTCGTCATCGGGCAAGGGACAGTCGGTCGTCAAAGGTCCTGATGACCTGAAAACGGCATGGGAGTACGGTTGCAGCGGCAGTCGCGGCGACATACGTGAGCTTATCGTCGAGGAGTTCATCAAGTTCGATTGCGAGATTACCCTGTTGACGGTTACCCAGAAGAACGGGCCTACGCTCTTCTGCCCGCCGATCGGCCATGTGCAGAAAGGCGGCGACTACCGCGAGAGTTTCCAGCCGGCACCCATATCCGAAGAGCATCTCCGTGAAGCCGAACGCATGGCCGACAAGGTTACGGCGGCATTGACCGGAGCCGGTATTTGGGGTGTAGAGTTCTTCCTGAGCCATGAAAACGGAGTTTATTTCTCGGAGTTGTCTCCGCGCCCGCATGACACGGGTATGGTGACGCTTGCCGGAACGCAGAACCTCAATGAGTTCGAGTTGCATCTGCGTGCCGTTCTTGGATTGCCGATTCCGCGCATCACCCTTGAGCGTATGGGCGCGAGTGCAGTCATATTGTCTCCCATTGCAAGCAAGGAGGCTCCGCGTTACCGCGGTGAAGAGGAGGTATGTGCCGAGGATAATACATATTTGCGCATTTTCGGCAAGCCATACACCAAACTCAATCGCCGTATGGGCGTCGTTGTGCGTTACGCTCCCTTGGGAAGTGATATCGAGGAACTGCGTGAGAAGACAAAGGCAGCTGCGGCAAAGATAGAAGTCTATTGACATTATATGACTTTGTGGCGGAATGGGATTGCGACGGTATCGCAATCCCATTCCGTTTTCACCGGTTTCGATGTCATGTCAATCATCTTGGACGGTTATGCCGAGCAGTGACGACAGTACGAGGGCCTGTGTCGATGTGACAACTGTCCCGCGCAGGTCGGGTATGTTTACGATTATGCCGTCGACAGTCGAGTCGCGCAGGTCCATGCCTTTCAGTGAGGTTTGCGAAAAATCTGCCTCGCCAAGGTCACACCGTTCAAACCGGCTTTCCGATAATCGGCAGTGTTCAATTACGGCGCCGTGCATGTCACAGCCGCTGAACAGCGAAGAGTGCATTTTGCTCATCGACATATTTGCGTAACGACAGTTGCATTCGCTGAAGACGACATGTGTGAATGCTGCCTCCGAGATATCTGTGCCCATGATCCTGCAGCCTTTGAATTCGACCCTGCAGAATGAACTGCCGGCAAATGATATGTTAGAAAGGTCGCAGCGCTCAAAACGGACATCGCTTATCTGAATGTTGCCGAATCTGCAATCCCTAAATTTCAGGGCTGTGAAAATGC
>ERZ1505007.959-NODE-959-length-9245-cov-5.997824_pt1 | contig 9245 bp, 9 predicted proteins | sample MGYA00572254_ERZ1505007 | MGnify/ENA primary metagenome ERZ1505007 (study PRJEB39906, sample SAMEA3182081) | gut metagenome | biome: human; feature: gut; material: Stool; isolation source: human stools | place: Canada | collected 2012-12-04 ... | reverse complement strand
TTCAACCCTCTAACAGAAAGAGAAAGAACAAACACGGTTTCCGTGAGAGAATGGCTACAGCAAACGGCCGCAGAGTATTGGCAGCACGTCGTGCTAAAGGCAGAAAGAAACTGACTGTTTCTGACGAATACAACGGAGTAAAGGCATAATAGGCCGTTCTCGTTCGTATTAAAGAAATAAGGGAGCTGCAAAAGACTGATTCTGGTCTTTTGCAGCTTTTCTTATGTATTGTGCCCGGTTCTCCGGAAAAAACTATTGCCAACTCCGTGTACTATGTGGTGAAAATTGTATCTTTGTCCCAAATAATGCATTATCGATTATGACAATAAAAGATTTTTTCTCTTTCCGGCAGAACCGGTTCTTCTGGGCGAACATCCTTGCGATGGCCGTTGTGGTAGTGGGATTGCTGTTCGGAGTGCTGAAAGGACTGGATATATATACCCGCCACGGCGAGGCTGTGATAGTGCCCGATGTGAAGGGTATGGGAGTGGAGGAAGCCGAGAAAATGTTCCGTAACCGCGGCTTGGTCTGCATCGTTTCGGATTCCAGTTATGTCAAGACTCTTCCTGCCGGCTGCATCCTCGAATATAATCCGGCAGCCGGACAAAAGGTAAAGGAAGGACGTACCATCTATCTTACAATCAATACGATTGAAGTCCCTCTGCACATAGTGCCCGATGTGGCGGACAACAGTTCGCTGCGGCAGGCGGAAGCGCGTATTCTGGCTTCGGGCTTCAAGCTGGCCGAGATACAGTATATTCCGGGTGAGAAGGACTGGGTGTATGGCGTGAAGTATAAGGGGCGTCAGCTTTCCATCGGCGAGAAAGTGCCCACCGGCGCAGTGCTGACGCTGATGGTGGGAGATGGAGGCGCCTTGAAGGCAGACTCCCTGGGAGTGGATGCCGTGGGAGGTACCGTTGAACCCGTGTTGTCCGAAGACTCCGCGGCAGATGAGTCCTGGTTCTGATAAACATCTGACTCCAATCGTAAATTGTAAATAGTCAAATTGTAAATGCCGTGATGATAGAAGAATTGCCGGATGATATAGATAATGATGAGCTGGACGACGTAGAGCCGGTGGGTGACGAGGCGCAACTCTATGAACACTTCCGTGTGGTGGTGGACAAGGGGCAGGAGATGGTGCGGGTGGACAAGTATCTGTTCGACCGCTTGACGAACTCCTCGCGTAATCGCATCCAGAAGGCTGCCGATGCAGGCTTCGTGATGGCGAACGGCAAGGCTGTGAAAAGCAGCTATAAGGTGAAGCCGATGGATGTAATCACTGTGATGATGGACCGTCCACGCTATGAGAATGAAGTCATCCCCGAAGACATCCCCCTTGATATAGTATATGAGGACAAGTATCTGATGGTAGTGAACAAACCTGCCGGTCTGGTGGTGCACCCCGGTCATGGCAACTATCACGGTACGCTTGTCAACGCCATAGCCTGGCATATGAAGGATAATCCCGATTATGATGCCAATGACCCGCATGTGGGACTGGTGCACCGCATCGACAAGGACACCTCCGGCCTGCTGGTGATAGCCAAGACTCCGGATGCCAAGACGAATCTCGGCAACCAGTTCTTCAACAAGACGACAAAACGCCGTTACCGGGCGCTGGTCTGGGGAAATGTAGAGCAGGATGAAGGGACCGTTGTCGGCAATATCGGTCGTAATCCCAGAGACCGCATGCAGATGACCGTCCTCCCCGACGACCAGGGAAAGCATGCCGTCACCCATTACCGGGTGCTCGAACGTTTGGGATACGTCACACTGGTGGAATGTATCCTTGAAACGGGACGCACCCATCAAATCCGTGTGCACATGAAGCACATCGGACACATACTTTTCAACGACGAACGTTACGGTGGACACGAAATCCTGAAAGGAACCCACTTCGCTAAATACAAACAATTTGTAAACAACTGCTTCGACACTTGTCCGCGGCAGGCATTGCATGCCATGACGCTGGGGTTTGTGCATCCCGTTACCGGAGAAGAAATGTACTTCACTTCGGAATTGCCCGATGACATGACCCGGCTGATAGACAAATGGAGAGGCTATATCAGTAACAGAGAATTAGAATGAAACGCACGATTGCTATTGTAGCCGGAGGAGATACCTCCGAATTCCACGTCTCCCTGCGTAGTGCACAGGGGATTTACTCCTTCATCGACAAGGAGAAGTATACCTTATATATTGTAGAAATGCACGGACTGGACTGGCATGTACAGCTGCCCGACGGCGCTAAGGCTCCGGTAGACCGCAATGACTTCAGCTTCGTGCTGGATGGCGAGAAAGTGACATTCGACTTTGCCTATATCACCATCCACGGAACTCCGGGTGAGGACGGCCGTCTGCAGGGCTATTTTGATATGCTCCACATCCCTTATTCGTGTTGCGGAGTACTGGCAGCGTCGCTCACGTACGATAAGTTTGCCTGCAACCAGTATCTGAAAGGTTTCGGTGTGCGCATTGCCGAATCGTTGTTGCTGCGCGGCGGACAGTCGGTAACGGATGAAGATGTGATGGAGAAAATCGGTCTGCCTTGCTTCATTAAGCCCAGCTTGGGAGGTTCCAGCTTCGGCGTGACCAAGGTGACGGCGAAAGAGCAGATACAACCTGCCATAGCCAAGGCATTTGCGGAAGCGCAGGAAGTACTGGTGGAGGCCTTTATGGACGGAACCGAGATTACCTGCGGCTGTTACAAAACAAAAGACAAGTCCGTAGTGTTCCCCATTACGGAGGTGGTGAGCCACAACGAGTACTTCGATTATGAAGCTAAGTATAATGGTGCGTCTGACGAGATTACTCCCGCCCGCATCTCGGACGATTTGACCCGCCGGGTGCAGACGCTGACTTCTGCCATTTATGATATACTCGGGGCCTATGGCATTATCCGCGTGGACTATATCATTACCGAAGGGGAAAAAATCAATCTGCTGGAGGTGAATACCACCCCCGGAATGACTGCCACCAGCTTTATTCCCCAGCAGGTTCGTGCTGCCGGAATGGAGATGAAGGATGTAATGACAGATATTATAGAAAACAAGTTTAAGGATTAATCATTATTCATTATGAATGCGAACGTGGAATTTGATGAAATCCGTCCTTATCATGATGAGGAACTTCCTCAAGTCTATGAGGAACTGATTGCCGATGCGGCGTTCCGGCAGGCAGTGGATACTGTGATGCCTGGTGTACCTTTTGAAGTCTGGTCGCAGAAAATGCGCGCGTGTAAAACCAAGCTGGAATTTCAGAAGACCTTCTGCTATGGGCTTCTGTGGAAATTGGCGAAGGAGGCTACGGATGGATTGACTTTGGACCATACCGCGTTGCCGGCAGACAAGTCGGCGGCGTATACCTATATCTCCAATCATCGCGACATTATTCTCGATTCCGGTTTCTTGTCCATTCTTTTGGTAGACCAGGGTATGGATACGGTAGAGATAGCCATTGGCGACAACCTGCTTGTCTATCCGTGGATTAAGAAATTCGTGCGTGTCAACAAGTCCTTCATTGTGCTGCGTGCGTTGACCATGCGCCAGATGCTGGAGGCTTCCGCACGCATGTCCCGCTATATGCATTATACCATCAGTGAGAAGAAACAGTCTATCTGGATTGCACAACGTGAAGGGCGTGCCAAGGATTCCAACGACCGCACGCAGGACAGTGTGCTGAAGATGCTGGCAATAGGCGGTGAAGGCGACGTCATTGACCGCTTAATGGAAATGAATATAGCTCCGCTTGCCATTTCCTATGAATACGACCCTTGCGACTTCCTGAAAGCGCAGGAGTTCCAACTGAAACGGGACATTGAAGGCTATAAGAAAACGACGGCTGACGACTTGCTGAATATGCAGACCGGACTGTTCGGCTATAAAGGGCGGGTACATTTCCAGACGGGTGCCTGCATGAATGATGAATTGGCGAAGATGGACCGTTCACTTCCGAAGCCCGAACTCTTTGCACGCATGTCTGCACTGATAGACAAACGCATTCATGCCAGCTACCGGATGTATCCCAATAATTATGTGGCACACGACCTTCTCGAGGGGAAGGAGGATTTTTCCGACCATTACACTGCCGAGGATAAGCAGCGCTTCACGGCCTATATAGAACAACAGTTGGAGCGTATCTCCATTCCTAATAAGGACGTGGACTTTCTGCGCGGAAAAATGCTGCTGATGTATGCCAACCCGTTGAAGAATTATCTGGCGGCTATAAAAGAATGAATACATGAAGAAGTACTGTGATTGGTGGCTTTTGCCTTTGTTGGCCTGTCTGTTGACTGGTTGTGGCGATGATGATTATCATTATCCTTCCGTGAAGCTGGAGTTCCTGACTGCCTTTTCGGGGGCTGACGGCTATCTGCAGTCTGTTGTGACAGATGAAGGGGAAACCTTGCCGGTAGTGGAGGACAAGACAAAGACGAACATAGAGGCAAACGCCTCGGTACGTGTCATCAGTAATTATGCTTCGGAGGTAACTGCCGATGGAACTGCCGGTGCGGTGCTGTATGCCTTGAGCGGTGTTCTTTCTGTCGTTCCCCAAACGGTCGACAAGTTCGAGGAGGGCGTCAAGACAGACCCTACTGATGTACTGGGTATCTGGATGGGACTCGACTATCTCAATATGACACTGATAGTCAAGGAGAATGGTGAACATAAGTTCCATTTTATTGAGGATGAAGTGATTGTGGATACTGCTACCGGGTGTAGTGAAGTATATCTGACGCTGTATCATGACGCAAAGGAGGAGGTGGTGTCTTATACCAGGCGTGCCTACGCTTCCGTACCTTTGCGGCAGTATGCGGCAGAGGGTATACAGAAGGTTATGGTTCATTTCAGTGTGCACACTTATTCCGGTGACATCAAGACTTACGATTTTGTTTATAACCCTGACTAAAATGAAATATTCGATGAAGACATTGTTCGCGGGTTTTTGCCTCGTTTTTACCACCCTCTTTTCCTGCCAGCAGAAGGAGGGACAGTTCAAGTCTGTTTCGGTAGATGACTTTTCCACATTGATAGCCAATCCGGAGGTGCAGCTTCTGGATGTGCGTACTGTTGCCGAATACTCGGAAGGACACGTGCCCCACAGTATCAATATCAATGTGCTGGATGAGTCGTTTGAAACGATGGCCGACTCCACTTTGCAGAAGGACAAACCGGTTGCAGTATATTGTCGTAGTGGTAAGCGTAGTAAAAAGGCCGCTGCCATACTGAGCAAAAAAGGATATATAATCTATGACCTTGACAAAGGTTTCATCGGTTGGGAAGAAGCGGGCAAAGAAGTGGAAAAGTAATAGCGGTGTAGCTGAAATGCATTTGCTATAATTTCTTTTTAGGCGAGGATTACGCGGATTTCACGGAAAAAATTTAAGAAAAGAATCCGCGTTTTCCGCGTAATCCGCGCCTAAAAAGAATAAAGTAGTCTTGTCCTCTGGTTAGAGGCTTTCAAGCAGTCTCTTTAGCACCACTGTTGCTGAAATCTCCCGGTTGGCCGCTTCGGGGATTACGATGGACTGCGGGCTTTCTATCACATCATCCGTCACAATCATGTTGCGTCGAACCGGCAGGCAGTGCATGAAGTAGGCATTGTTGGTAACGGCCATCTGGCGCTCGCCTACTGTCCAGGTGCGGTCTTTGCTCAATATTTGTCCGTAGTTGTCGCCTGTATAGGCCGCCCAGTTCTTGGCATAGACAAAATCGGCTCCTTCAAAAGCTTTCATCTGGTCATATTCTACGCGGGCATTTCCTACGAACTTGGGGTCGAGTTCATAACCTTCGGGATGTGTAATCACAAAGTCATAATCAGTTGCATTCATCCATTCGGCAAAGGAGTTGGGGACAGCCTGGGGCAATGGACGCGGATGTGGAGCCCATGTCATCACTACTTTGGGGCGTGCCGTCTTCTTATATTCCTCAATGGTTATCAGGTCGGCAAAACTCTGCAGCGGATGGCGTGTGGCAGCCTCCATGGAGAATACCGGCCGGCCGGAATGCTTGATGAACTGCTCCAGTATCACTTCGTTGTAATCGTCTTCCTTATTTTCGAAGCGTGCAAAAGAACGTACGCCGATGACGTCGCAATAGCAGCCCATCACGGGAATGGCTTCCAGTAAGTGTTCCGGTTTGTCACCGTCCATGATGACACCACGCTCTGTCTCCAGTTTCCAGGCTCCCTGGTTGATGTCCAGTACAATTACGTTCATGCCCAGATTCAATGCAGCCTTCTGTGTACTGAGGCGGGTACGCAGGCTGGAGTTGAAGAAAATCATCATCAGCGTTTTGTTACGTCCCAGTTCCACATATTTGAAACGGTCTTTTTTAATCTCGAATGCTTCGTCCAGTGCAGACTTCAGGTTACCGATGTCCTGCACGCAAGTAAAGTTCTTCATATTTACAGTCTTTTTAGTGTATCTATATCTTTGTTATTCGGCTGTCAAGGTCTGGTCTGTCCGGAACCTTCGACAATCCATTTGTATGTGGTGATTTCTTCCAGAGCCATCGGACCGCGGGCGTGTAGCTTCTGGGTGCTGATGCCAATCTCGGCACCGAGTCCGAATTGTGCGCCGTCGGTGAAAGAGGTCGGTGCATTGACGTATACGCAAGCGGCGTCCACTTCCCGGCAGAACCATTCGGCACGTGTCTTGTCGTCCGTAATGATGCATTCGCTATGTTTGGAACCGTACTTCCGGATATGTGCCAATGCTTCCTGGAAAGAATTCACGGTTTTAATGGCCATCTTGTAGTCCAGAAACTCTCTGCCGTAGCAGTCTTCAGTGGCAAGTCTCAACAGCTCGACGGGATATTTGTCACGCAGACTGTGGTAGGCGGGTTCATCGGCAAATATCTCTACATTGCTTGATTGCAGCGGCAGGCATAGGTCGGGCAAATTAGCCAGGCTGTCGGCTTCGATAATCAGGCAATCCAAAGCGTTGCATACACTGACCCGGCGTGTCTTTGCATTGGCAATGATAGATGGACCTATGCTTATATCGCCATAGCGGTCGAAGAACGTATGGCATACGCCGGCACCTGTCTCTATAACCGGTACTGTGGCATTCTGGCGTACGAAGTTTATCAGGCTGCTGCTGCCGCGCGGAATTATCAAATCTACATAATCGTTGGCATGCAGTAGTTCGGCAGTCGCCTCTCTGTCGGCAGGAAGCAGTTCCACGATATGTGTATCTACGTTGAAATGCTCCAGTACCTCGTGTATCACGCTGATTATGGCACGGTTGGAATAGTCTGCATCGCTTCCGCCTTTCAGAATACAGGCATTGCCGCTTTTAAGGCAGAGTGAGAATACATCGAAACTGACGTTGGGACGGGCTTCGTAGATAATGCCTATGACACCGAAAGGTACACTGACCCTTTTTATCTTCAATCCGTTGGGTAATACGTTCTCTTTAAGGACTTTTCCCAAAGGAGAAGGGAGGGCGGCTACGTTGCGGATGTCCGCAGCGATGTCCTGCAAACGGCTTTTTGTCAGTTTCAGGCGGTCGTATTTAGGGTCGGTAGAAGGCATACGCTCCAAATCCTTCTGGTTTTCACTCAGAATGAAGTCTGTTTTGTTTATGGCAGCGTCTGCAACAGCCAGTAATATTTGGTTGATTTCTTTGTCGCTTAACGCTAGCATGTTACGGCTGGCATCTTGTACGGCGACAAAAGTTTTGTTTAAGTTCATTTTCTTACTGAGTATAGAGTGATAAATATGCAAGTATGAATATCGTGGATAGTATCCGTCTGTGTCCTATTCTATATATAGGTAGTCGTAGTGCACTACGGGTTTCTTTCCATGTTTTCCCATTGTTTCCCGTGCCTGGCTGGAGTCACAGTTGGCTTTTCCCACACCGATGGGTTTACCGCCGAAGTCGATAATCCGTACGATGTCGTCCTTCTCGAACTCGCCTATAACGTCAGTGATGCCTACCGGTAGGATGCTTACTGCTTTGTCCGAGAAGAGCAGTTCGGTGGCACAATGATTGATGTGCAGTTCGCCTTTGGCAAACCCTTCGCTGTGCGCAATCCATTTCTTGATGCTCGATACCGGTTCCGGAGACGGAATGAAACGGGTATAGTTTAATTCTTCATTATTCATTATTTTCACAAGGATGTTGTCCCGCTTCCCGTTGGCTATGATTACTGTGATGCCCTCATCCGCCACTTTGCGGGCAATGTTGGTTTTTGTCAGCATGCCGCCGCGTCCGAAGCTGGACTTGGAAGTTTGTATGTAGGAGGAGAGGTCTTTGCCTTGTTCTATTTCACGGATGACTTGAGACTCCGGGGCGGCGGGTGAACCGTTGTAGATACCGTCTATATTGCTGAGAATGATTAGTGCCTGGGCATCCATCATGGAGGCTATCAGGCCGGACAGCTCATCGTTGTCGGTGAACATCAGTTCACTTACGGAGATGGTGTCGTTCTCATTGACAATAGGAATGACGCCGTTCTCCAGCATTACGGTCATACAGTTTTTCTGGTTGAGGTAATGGCGGCGGGTGGAAAAGTTCTCTTTCATTGTGAGCACTTGTCCCACGGGGATGCCATGCTCCCGGAACAGCTCGTAGTAGCGGTTGATGAGTTTGGCCTGCCCTACAGCGGAAAAGAGCTGGCGCTGGTCTACGCTGTCCAACTTCTTGGTGGGGCGCACTTCACTACGTCCCGAAGCAACGGCTCCGGAAGAAACAAGTATTATTTCTATGCCGGCCTTGTGCAGCTCGGCTATCTGGTCCACCAAAGCGGACATACGGGTGACGTCGAGAGTGCCGTCACGACGTGTTAAAACATTGCTGCCTACCTTGACAGCAATTCTATTGAAATCAATCTCCATTTTCTCTCTTTTCGTATTCACGGACTACTTCCATGGCGGCTTCGTAGTCCTTCTCATTGACGAGAACGGAAACATCTACCGCAGTGGCAGGCAGTACAACGTTTACTACCATTCCGTCTTTTGTTACAGCTTCAATATCACTATTTCCCAGCAGGCTCTTTACGAGTTCTGCTTCCCACGGTGAACCGGTGAACACCTCAACGAGTTTGCTTTTGTCTTCTTCTTTCATGATGGTATGAATTTAGAGGTTTCTATCTTACAAATATAACAAATGTTTTTGTTTTAATGTTTAATGCTGACGAATTTATAGTTCAATCCTCTCAACTCTTATCGATTCATTCAGGAAAGTAGAAGCCGATTCTGTGAATTTCTCCTCCGATTCCGTGGTGCGGTAGACGCAT
>ERZ1505007.828-NODE-828-length-10287-cov-3.841575_pt1 | contig 10287 bp, 9 predicted proteins | sample MGYA00572254_ERZ1505007 | MGnify/ENA primary metagenome ERZ1505007 (study PRJEB39906, sample SAMEA3182081) | gut metagenome | biome: human; feature: gut; material: Stool; isolation source: human stools | place: Canada | collected 2012-12-04 ... | reverse complement strand
CCTCTCTATTCGTCGGCAGCGTCAGATGTGTATAAGAGACAGCTCGGGAATTACACCGCCGTATTTGACGTGCACGGCCTGCGAGGCGATGACGTTCGACAGCAGCGTCGTGTTGCGTATGACGGCCGCCGACGTGTCGTCGCATGACGATTCGATGCCTAAAATGGTTATATCCATGATTCCGGGTTGAGAATTATCCGTTTTTTCGTAATACCCGAAGGGTATTGTTCTGTTTTTTTATGAAATTTGATTAATTTTGTAAGTTATAAAATAACTTATTTTCCGTACTTGTGCGCAAAGTTATAAAAATATTGGTAAAACTCCTATCGGCGGCCGTCTTGTTGCTGATAATTTTACCCGTATCGGTGTCGTTGCTGCTCGACATTCCCTCCGTGCAGAACTACATCGTGCACAAGGCTGCGGATTTCGCTTCGCGCAAGCTCGAAACACGTGTAAGCATCGACCGCGTGAACATCGGCCTCTTCAACAAAGTCAATGTCCACGGTTTCTATGTCGAGGATTACCAGCGCGATACGCTTCTCTATGTGGGCAGCCTGCGGGCTTTCATAACAGGCTTCGGCCTCTTTGGCGAGGGTCTCGGCTTCAGCTATGGCAAGGCCGACAGCGTCAAACTCTACATGGTCGAGACTCCCGACAGCGTGATGAACATCAAGCAGGTGATAGACCGCATAAGCAGGAAGGAGGGCAAGGGCAACTTCCGCATGGTCATACGACAGGTCGAAGTGACCGACGTCGACCTGCGCCTCGAACGCCTCGAACACCGCAACCCGCCCCACGGCGTCGATTACGGGAACATGCACCTCTACGACATGAACGGCAGGGTCAACGGCCTGACCATCGCCGGAAGCTCCATTATGGGCGACATCGAGGAGTTCTCGTTCACCGAACGCAGCGGTTTCGTCGCCAACGGAATGACCGGAACCTTCAGGGTGGACCGCGGGCTGATAGCCCTCGACAACCTCGACATATCGACCGACCGTTCGTCGGTCCATCTCGAAAGACTTACCCTCTCGGGCGGCGACTGGAGCGCCTACCGCGATTTCGTGCACAACGTTCGCATCGATGCCGTCGTGCGCAATACCGTGCTGTCGAGCGATGACGTGGGCTATTTCTCTCCAGGTATCGCTTCGTGGAAAACCCTTTTCGAAGACCTTGAAATGAACATGGCCGGTACCGTAGCCGATTTTACGGGCAGCATCTCCAATGTCGTTGTCGACGGCTCGGGACGTCTTAGGGCCGACGTGTCGGCCGCAGGCCTGCCCGATTTCCGCAATACCGACTTCAGCATAAATCTCAAGCATCTCGACATCGAGCCCGACGAACTGGAACGTCTGGCCGCCAACGTGGCCCATGCCGAAATACCACGGTCGGCGCTTGACATCATAAGGCGTTCGGACAGGCTTTCTCTGTCCGGCAAGTTCGCCGGAATACCGTCGTCGTTCCGTACGCACGGAACTCTCGGTACCGGGGCCGGAAAGGTCGATTTCAACGCCGTGATGCGCCATGCCGGCGGTGCGCGCCGCTCGATGGGGGCGACCTTGGCCTCCCCGTCGCTCGACCTCGGACAGCTGCTCGGTTCGCAGGAGTTCGGTACGACCGGGTTTGTCCTGGCGGCAAACGGCATGATGGGGGGCGGACATTACGGTTTCAGCGTGAACGGCGACGTGACCGGGCTTTCGTTCCACGATTACGTCTACGACCGTATCAGGATAGACGGCCGCGTTGCCGACGGTGATGTCGATGCTGCCGTGGCGGTGCATGACCGCAGCCTCGACCTCGATCTCAAGGCTGCCCTCGGCCTTGGCGGCGACAGGCCCACGTACGACATGGTCATGAACCTGCACCGGGCCGACCTCGTCGCGTTGCAGGTCAACAGGCGCGATTCGGTTTCGGTTTTGTCGGCCGACATAGGCCTGAGCGCCGCAGGACGTATCCCCGACGAGGTGAGCGGCGAGTTGAGCGTGGCCGATGCCCGTTACAGGTACAACGACAGCGAGATCGTCTCGGAGTACATGTCGCTGACGATGCAGAGCAACGAGGACCTGCGTTCGCTGAAACTTACCTCGGACTTCGCTGACGCCGTTTTCGAAAGCCGCAACGACTACAGGGAGGTGATGACCTACCTCAAGGAGGTGGTCGGACAGCATATGCCGCTGCTGTATGAGGTTTACGCCGACAACGGCTCGCCGGCGGCGGCAGCCGCATCGGAACACGGCCGCGAACACGGATTCTCGATGCTGTCGATAACGACCAAGAACTTCAATCCCGTGGCCGACGCCCTGTCGAAGGGCCTGCAGGTGGCCGACAACTCGGAGATACAGATGCTCATGGACCCCGTGTGCAACACCTTCATGATGAGGGCCAAATCCGATTATATCGAACGCAACCGCATGCTGGCAACCTCGCTCAACCTCAATGTGGTCAACCGCAGCGACACGCTCGCCATGCGTCTGCGTGCCGGCGACCTCTATGTCGGGACGATGCACATGCCCGACCTGTCGTTGCGCTGCGGGCTCGTCGACAACCGTGCCGACATCACGGGTGAGTTCAACGATACGATACAGCAGTTCTCAGGACATGTCAACATGGGCGTGGTGCTGGCCAAGGATACCGTGACGAACAACCGCAGCATCGACATCAGGTTCGCCCCGTCGTACTTCCAGCGCAAGAACAACCGCTGGAACCTCTCGTCGGACCGCATATCGGCCGACTCGTTGCGCATAGTCGTCGACAACTTCACCATACGCAATGACCGCCAGGAACTGCTCATCAACGGCGTGGCCTCGCGTAGCCGCAGCGACTCGCTGGTCATGAGGCTCAACAACTTCGACCTGGCCCCCTTCGCTCAGATACTGCAGCGCATAGGATATTCGGTCGAGGGCCGTACCAACGGCTACGCATCGGTGAAGTCGGCGCTCAAGGGCAGTGAAATAGCCGCAAACATACGCCTCGACAGCGTTGAGGTGAACACGATACACGTCCCCTCGCTGGAGTTCGACTCGCAATGGGATTTCGAACTCAACAGGGCAAAGTTCTCGCTGACGACACAGGCCAAGCGCGATACCGTGATACGTGGGTTCTATGCCCCGTCGCAGGTGAGGTACTATGCACGACTCAAGACCGACAGCCTCGACATGGCGTTGCTCGACCCCGTCCTCGAAGGGGTCGTTTCGGATACGCACGGCACGGCGGCGGCCGACCTTGTCTTCACGGGACAGCGGCGTGAGGCTGACCTGAGCGGCGACATCGTCGTCAGCAACCTCAATACGACGGTCGACTTCACGCAGGTGACATACAATGTGCCCAAAGCCGACATCAAGGTGCGGAACAACCGTTTCGCAATAGACTCCGTCGCCGTCTACGACAGCGAGCACAACCGTGGGCGCCTGTCGTTCGAACTGAGCCTGAACCACCTGTCGAACATCTCGTACAAGCTCAACGTGCAGCCGCAGCGCATGCTCATGCTCAACACCACTTCGCAGGACAACGACTATTTCTACGGCAAGGTCTATGCGAGCGGCGCGGCGACGATCGTGGGCGACAAGAGCGGCGTCAACATGGACATCGTGGCCTCGACCGACAACAATACCCAGTTCTTCCTGCCGTTGTCGGGCAAGTCCGACGTCTCGACGGCCGACTTCGTCATATTCGAGAAGGCCAACAAACCCGATACGACCAACTATCTCGTGCGCAAGAAGTTGATGTTCGAGCGCCGGCAGAGGCAGCGCTCGTCGTCATCGGGGCGCATGGACATAAACCTCGCACTCGACGTGCGGCCGAACGCCATGTTCCAGCTCGTAATCGACCCGACCGTCGGCGACGTGATCAAGGGACGCGGCGAGGGTGCGCTCAACCTGCACATCAATCCCAAGTCGAACATCTTCGAGATGTACGGCGACTACAACATAATCGAGGGAAGCTACCTCTTCACGTTGCAGAACATCATCAACAAGAAGTTCATCATCGAGGAGGGATCTTCGATCCAGTGGACGGGCGAACCCGTGGACGCCATGCTCAATATCGATGCGGTCTACAAGCTCAAGGCCTCGCTGCAGCCGCTGCTTGCGGGCAGCGTCTCGTCGACGGTTTCTACGCGCGCCGTGCCTGTCGAGTGCATCATAAACCTGAGCGACCGCCTGACCAAACCGACCGTGACGTTCGACGTGGTCGTGCCGAATGCCGACCCCGACGTGCAGGCAGTGGTGGCAAATGCCCTGAGCACGCCAGAGAGCCGCTCGCAACAGTTCCTCTACCTGCTGGTGGCCAACAGCTTCATCTCTGAGGCGACGACCGGTTCATCGTCCAACATAGGCGTGACGGCTTCGGCCGCCACGGGATTCGAGCTGCTGTCGAACCAGTTGAGCAACTGGCTCTCAGCCGACGACTACAACATCGTGATCCGTTACCGCCCCAAGACCGATGTCGCCAGCGACGAGGTCGACTTCGGCTTCTCGACCGAGTTGATCAACAACCGCCTGCTGCTGGAGGTCGAGGGCAACTATCTGGTCGACAAGTCGATGGCCGTGAACAACCAGATGTCCAACCTCATGGGCGAGGCTTACCTGACGTGGCTCATCGACCGCGCCGGAAACCTGCGCCTCAAGGGCTTCACCCATACTATCGACCGTTTCGACGAAAACCAGGGTCTGCAGGAGACCGGCATAGGTATATACTACAAGGAGAGTTTCAACAACCTCAAGGACCTGAAACAGCGTGTCAGGGACCGTTTCACCAACCGCCGCCGCAAGGCCCGGCGCGAGGCCCGGCGTCAGGCACGGCTCGAAGCCCGCGAACGGGATATTCAGAGCCGCGAGGACGACATGCTGCCCGCTGCCGACGACCCGCGTGATATTGAAGACGATTACATGATATACGATTAAAAACTCAAATAAATTCAAACACAGTTATGATTACATTATTGCAGGCTGCCGATACGGTGGCCAATGAAGCGACCGAAATGGGTTTGTGGGAACTTTTCAACAAGGGAGGCTGGCTGATGTGGGTCCTGCTGCTGCTCGGCGGTTTGACCATCTTCATCTTTGTCGAGCGTTTCATCGCCATTCGCAAGGCCTCGGTGCTGGACATGAACTTCATGAACCGCATACGCGACTACATCTACGAGGGTAAGATCGACTCGGCCGTGAACCTCTGCAAGAAGACCGACACCCCGATCGCACGAATGGTGGAGAAGGGTATCGAACGCCTGGGACGCCCCATGAGCGACGTGCAGTCGGCCATCGAGAATGTCGCAAACCTCGAAGTCTCGAAACTCGAAAACGGACTGCCGTTCCTCGCGACGATCGCCGGCGGCGCCCCGATGATCGGTTTCCTCGGTACGGTTCTCGGTATGGTGCGCACCTTCATGGACATGTCGGCCGCCGGAGGTACGGTGGACTTGGCGCTGCTGTCGAGCGGTCTCTACATAGCGATGGTTACGACGGTCGGCGGTCTTGTCGTAGGTATCCCGGCGTACTTCGGCTACAACTATCTGGTGGCCAGTATCGAGAAGCTCGTATTCCGCATGGAGGCCAACTCGATAGCATTCATGGACATTCTGAATCAACCCGTTCAAAAAAAGTAGCGTACTATGGCAATAAAACATGGCTCGAAGGTCGATAAGTCATTCTCGGCTTCGGCGATGACCGACCTGATGTTCCTGCTGCTGATATTCATGGTCATAGCCACGACGCTGATCAACCCCAACGCCCTGAAACTCGCCCTGCCCAAAAGCTCCAACCAGCTTAAGGACAAGGCCGTGACGACGGTGTCGATACAGCAGAACGGTTCGTCGTACAACTACTACGTCGAACTCGAACAGGTCGACGGTATCGACGGCGTGTCGCGTGCGCTGAAGGCGCGGCTGGCGGGACAGGAAGATCCGACCGTTTCGCTGCACTGCGACAAGAGCGTGGCGATCGACGAGGTGGTGAAGGTGATGAATATCGCCAAGGACAACGATTACAAACTGATATTGGCTACACAACCATAAAAACGACGAAGCGATGTATTATTACGACCCGAACGACAAGATGCCCGTAAGGTGCGCGGCCATAGCGGCGGCAACGTATGTGTTGGCGCTGGTCTGCCTGTTCGTGTTCGTGTCGTTCGATTTCGGCCGCAACCGTCCGGCTGCGGGTGACGTCATACAGGTGGAGTTTGTCGATCCTCCCGAGCCGACACCTCCGCAGCCGAAGGTGAAGGCGACCGAAGCTCCCATGCATGACGAACTGTCGCCCGTGGAGAACGACCTGCAGGTGAGCGGCGAGGACGAGCAGACGAGGACGGTCAACCCGCGTGCCCTCTTCAAGATGAGCAAGGGCGGAACAGACGATCCCGAGGACGTAGGCAATCCCAAGGCGCGTAAGGGCGACACCGATCAGGCCAAAGGCCGTGGCGGCGGTCTCAACCCCGCGGGCAACGACCAGCTCGATACGGGACTGCAGGGCCGCGGACTTGTCGGTGAACTGCCGCAGCCGTCGTATCCGGGCAATGAAAGCGGCAAAGTGGTGATCCGCGTCACGATCGACAAGTCGGGACAGGTGACCAACGCCGTATATGAACCCAAAGGTTCTACCACGTCGAATCAGGCCATGGTGAACGCAGCGATTGCGGCCGCCCGGAAGGCCCGCTTCACCGAGAGCAAAAGTTTCGTCGAGGGTGGAACCATAACCTATAAATTTAACCTGAAATGATTGCGGATATGAGTACTACGTGCAAAACCTTTGCGATCTTGCTCGCAACTCTTTTTTCTGCAGTGGCCGCGTACGGGCAGGAACCCCAGCGAGAGGAGACTCCGGAAGCTGCCGATTCGAAAGAGCAGCAGATCGAACAGATGATGGAACAGACGCCTTCACAATACGAAGGGGCGCATATCTCGTTCATGACTACTTCCTATGACTTCGGAGACGTGCGCCGTGACGGCGGCGACCTGACCGCCGAGTTCGAGTATGTCAATGACGGTAGCGAACCGCTCGTGATAACGCGTATAACGACCTCGTGCACCTGCATAAAGTTCGATTACATGAAGCGTCCGCTGCCTCCCGGAAGTACTTCGGTGATACGGCTGACGTACGAGCCCCACAAAATGGAGCCCGGAACCTTTCACAAGGTCGTGCAGATATACACCAACTCCGAGGGCGGTGTACGCCTGCTGGTGTTGCAGGGCAACTCGATAGAATGAAGCCGGCCGCGCGGCGACCGTCATATGCGGACGCCGCAGGACGGCGTGGAGCCGGTGCGGGACGTAATCGGCCCGGAGCGGAATGACGGCAGGCCGGAGCGTGATGCGTGCGGATTGTCCGGCGAAGGAGCTATCCCGGCACAGGAGGGTGCGGACTCGTTGCAGGTCTATGGCAGACCGCTGTCGGACGATGAAGCGTCGGACAGGTAGTGTGCAACGGTATGCGGACCGGCATATATTATAATATATGTGCACGGCCCGGTATGAACAAACGAAGAGAGGAGATGTCCGACATCTCCTCTCTTCGTTTTCGTGTTACATGACCGGTTTGTCTTCCAGTATCTCAAGAAGTTTGTATTTAACGTTGCCGGAATCGGCCGGGGGATCGGCAAGGGTTCTCTTCTCGACCTGCAGCACGTACTCGTGCCCCTTCTCATAGGTGAAGCCGCTGATGCCGCCGAATACAAGGTTCGTGTATGTGTCGGCGCCCTCTTCCATGACGAGCATGCACTCGACCGGACCGTCGCTGCCCCATGGGGTGCAGGTGCCGGTTTCGGCCGAGACGTACATTCTGACCGTTTCGATTTTGTCCTCTTTTGTCTTGTTGCAGCCGGCAAGGCCGACGGCACACAGCAACGCTATCGCCAGTGCCGTTAGTTTGGCTGTTCTCATATTGCGGGGGAGTTTGTGTATGAAAAAACCGGCAAGCAAGACCTGTTGCCTGCCGGTTTTTCAAGTCGTTTTATCGCTATTTGGTGACCTTCTCAAGCCACTTGACCATGGCCAGCATCACGAACATCGATATGAGGCACACGGCAAGGAATACCGTCCAGCACTGCCATATCGGAATCTTGTTGTACATGAGCGGGCCGACCCACAGCATCAGGTTGCCGACGGCCGTGGCTCCGAGCCACAGACCCTGGCAGAGACCCTGCAGGTGTTTCGGGGCCACTTTCGATACGAACGAAAGTCCCAGCGGCGAGATGAAGAGCTCGGCGACGGTCAGGAAGAAGTAGAGTACGATGAGTACCCACGGGCCTGCTATCATCGCGTCACGCTCGGCTATGGGCAGCTCCTTGAACTCGTTGGCCGAGGGATAGCCCTGAATGTAGGAGTATGCGGCCAGGAAGAGATAGGCCATGCCGGCGATTGCCATACCTATGGCGATCTTCTTGGGTGTCGAGATGACTTTGCCCCTGCGTGCCATCGAGCCGAAGATGAACATGATGACCGGAGTCAGCACGATCACGAAGAAGGGATTGATGGCCTGCCATATCTCGGGCGGAATCACCGACGAGTTGACGAAGTCGCGGGCGAAGAACGACAGCGACGCTCCGTTCTGGTGGAACGAGAACCAGAAGAATATCACGATGCCCAGAACTGCGAAGAGGGCGTACATGCGCTGGCGTATCTCGGCGGCTGCAGCCTTGCGCTCCTCGGGAGTGTAGCTGACGCTGACGGTCTCGGCCTTCTTGCCCGGAGTGGGGAAGGTGCGCTTGGTGCAGAGGAAGATGATCAGCGAGATGAGCATGGCGGCCACCGACGCGATGAACGAGAAGTGGATACCCGTATTGAAGACGTCGAGGTAGTTGGCGCAGAAGTCGCCCAGCTGGTCGGCCGCAACACCCGCACCGTTCGTTACCTGCGTGGCAAGCTCGTTGAGGTTCTGGAGCTTGTCGCCGGTGAGGCCGTTGTTGTCGATATATTCGTGGCAGAGGGCAGGAAGCTGTGCATTGTATGCCAGGTCATGAGCCTTGAGCCACCAGCTGCGCAGCAGCGGGGCAATGAACGGAGCCAGCACGCCGCCTATGTTGATGAACACGTAGAAGATCTGGAATCCCGAGTCGCGTTTCGATTTCGCCTGTTTGAGAGCCTCTTCGCCCTTCTTGGCCGCTTCGGCCTCGAAGTTGTCGTACATCTGTCCGACGATGGCCTGCAGGTTGCCCTTGAACAGACCGTTGCCGAATGCGATGACGAAGAGCGCAAGGCAGGTGAGCGGGAGAAGCCACACGATGTTGCCCTCGGTCGACATGATCGGAATCGACAGCACGGCGTAACCCGCAGCCATGGTGATGAGTCCGGCCATGATTGTGCCCTTGTAGTTCTGTGTCCTGTCGGCGATCCAGCCGCCGACGAGGCTCAAAACGTAGATGCCCGCATAGAAAAACGAGTAGATGAGAGTTCCTTTTTCCTCGCTCAGACCGAATTTCGAGCAGAGGAAGAGTGCCAGCACGGCGTTCATAATATAGTAGCCGAAGCGCTCGCCCATATTACTTAAAGCCGCTGCCAACAGACCTTTGGGGTGTCCTTTGATCATTGTTTTTTTAAGGTTTAGAGTTATCAATATTCGCAAATATAAGAAAAAAATCGTATATTTGTTTAAAACAACTATTTCGCTATGGCAAGTGACAAACATTTCGATCTGGCAGTTGTCGAACGCGACGAATGGCTGCAGCCCGTGGCCGAACAGATGAACCGCCGCCATGCCGATTACCTGCGTGTGTTGGCGGACGTCGAAAGGGCTTCGGGCTCGATAGTCGATTATGCAAACGGATACCGTTATTTCGGCTGGCAGCGCGATGACGATCTCGACGGGTGGTGGTTCCGCGAGTGGCTTCCCGAGGCCGAGGACGTCTATCTGTTCGGTGACTTCAACGGCTGGCAGCGTACGCAGTTGAGGCTCGACAAGGATCAGGGTGGCGTGTGGAGCGCGTTTTTCCCCGACGCAATGTACGGTGACCGTCTGACGCACGGCTCGCTCTACAAGATACACGTCCACGGCCGTAACGGCTGGCACGACCGCATACCGGCCTATGCCACGCGTGTGGTGCAGGACGACGGGACCAAGGACTTCACGGCCCAGTTCTGGGTGCCCCAGCCTTTCGAGTGGCATGATGCCGGATTCGATCCTGCGTCGCTCGGGTCGCTGCTGATTTATGAAGCACATGTCGGCATGGCGCAGGAGCGCGAGGGTGTGGGTACTTACGTGGAGTTCGCCGACGGTATTCTGCCCGTAATCAAGGCCGACGGTTACAATGCCGTGCAGCTGATGGCTATCGCCTGTCTCTTATACACATCTGACGCTG
>ERZ1505007.807-NODE-807-length-10559-cov-5.461729_pt1 | contig 10559 bp, 6 predicted proteins | sample MGYA00572254_ERZ1505007 | MGnify/ENA primary metagenome ERZ1505007 (study PRJEB39906, sample SAMEA3182081) | gut metagenome | biome: human; feature: gut; material: Stool; isolation source: human stools | place: Canada | collected 2012-12-04 ... | reverse complement strand
TTGAGTTGGATGAAAACGGTAAACCTACTACACAGGCTATCGGTTCCTTTATTGCTCGTTCGGCAGGCGGTACACATAACGCACAACCTTCGTGGGAACTTCTTGCTGTCTACGAAATGACGAATGGCAAGACGATTGATGAACCGGGCAGCGGTTTTGATCCTCACGATCCATTTGCCAACCGCGATCCCCGTTGCCTGGAAACATTTGCAGCTCCCGGCAGCCGTATCTATGGTATTGAGTGGAATCCTGCGCCAAACGCACTCGAAATAATGGACTATACGCAAAATCGTATGATTACAAATAAAGATTCCAAAGGCGGTTCGGATGCTTCCAACTGTGCTTACAATGGTTGTTGCCTGCGCAAAGGCGCGCAAGAATCATGGCGTACTACTTTGTATAACGACAACCCCGTTATTCTTATGCGTTATGCCGATGTTTTGTTGATGTATGCCGAAGCTAAGATTGAACTGGGGGAGATTGACGCTACTGTCCTTGCTTGCATCAACGATGTCCGTGCCCGTGCTTATGGCACCACCCGTACACAAACCAACGACTATCCGTCCATCACGACAACCGATCAGACGGCATTGCGCAAAGTGCTTCGCCGTGAGCGTCGTGTGGAGTTTGCATGGGAAAATCTGCGCTATTTCGATTTGCTTCGTTGGCATCAGTTTGAAAATGCTTTCGGACACAATATGTACGGATTTACCCGTACAGCCAACAGGGCAAAGGAATACTTTGCGGCAGGCAACTGGTTTTGGCCGGAGACTCCGACATTTGACAAAGACGGATTTCCTTCTTTTGAAGCGATGGCCGACGGAACCTATATCGTCCAGCATGGTGAACGTAAGTATGATGAGAAGATTTATTTATGGCCATTGCCAAGTGATGATGTATTGATAATGAATGGAAAACTTGTTCAAAATCCAGGGTACTAACTTTATTAAATAAATGATATTATGAGCATTGGAGAGATTTTATTGCGCAGTCGCTATCAACCATTGAAAAGGGTGTTGAGCTATGATGTATTCAACACCGGCTTTAACGGCTGGATGACATTAATGCCTAACTTTACGGAATATCCCGATTTTGATGTTCCCAAGACATTGGTCAATAAAGACCAGTGGCCACCGGTCATGCTTAGTTCCGCTACTTTCAGGTATCCGGGCACTCACGGGGCAATGTCCGGCACTTACTCTCTTAAACTTTCGACAAGACCTGTTGCCGCTCCTTATACGGAGATTCCGGCGGAAGGTTGTCTGGGACATGCCATTAAGCGGCTTTCGTTCTCTCGTCCGGGCTGCAAATATTTGCAGATAGAATGTTGGTTTACATACACGGCGGAGCAGGATGTGGTGGATGGCGGTGACCGTCCGCAACCGGGTTTGCATGAGAGTTCCATCCGCGATTTTGGTATGGGATTCGATGTACAGGAGGGTGGAAAACGTTACCATGTAGGAATTCGCTATCTCAATGCAGTAGATGGCAAATTAATGCAGAAGTGGCAGTATGAACATTCCAATGAAGACATAACCGACCGCGATTGGGCTTATGGACTTGACGGAGACTGGTGTAAGAGGGGAGTCGATCCCTGGTGGTTCGGCCGCCGTTATCCTAATGGCGACCACGATGGATTTAAGGATTTGAAAGATGGTCATCAGAAACTCATTTACAATGAGACCGACTGTAAACTCAATTGGCAATACATGCGTCTGAAACTTGACACAGAGCTTCGTGAATATGTAGAGTTCCAATGTCAGGACAAAATTTGGGATATGCGTGGCATTGCAGCTGATACCGTTGACGGATATGGACGCATCGACAATCTTATCAATCCTCTTTTCTGGGTGGGTACTGATACCAATCGTCGTGTATTCTTTTATATAGATTCTGTTGTTGTTTCACAAGAATAAAAGGAGGAATGTAATATATGAAAATGTTTAATGATTCCCATCTTGAGGTAAAGAAGTTCTTTAAAGGCACTTTCTTCACTCATCCTTACGAGGCTGGTTGGGCAGATGAGGCTATATTCTTTGTTATGGTTGAGAAAATAGAAGGAGATCCCGTATTTGAAGGTCGTGTACAACTATCGCAAGACGGTATACATTGGGCTGACGACGGTAGTGAGCCTACAATCTTCAAAGGACTTGGCCAACATATTATAAAGGTAAATTCAAATTTTGGTAATTATATTCGTCTTGCCGTCAGCATTGAAGGCGGAGAGATGTTTTTAAATCTTCATATAGCATGCAAAGGTTAATATTTATATTTAGTCTGTTCATCCTTGCGATTGTAGGATGCAGCTCCAATGAGTCTCACTCATTTTTGATTCGTCCGGATGGAGGTGGGGAAGATGCTGCCACTGAAATAGAGGTAGGTAAAACGATTCCTGCCTGGCAGGAGGGTGTGATGGATATTCATTTCATCAATACGACTACCGGTGAAAGCATGTTTGTAATATTCCCGGATGGTACGCAAATGCTTATCGATGCCGCAAGTTCGAGTGTTACGACCAACTCTAATAGTAATACGACCAACACCGGGATCCGTAGTCGTTGGGATCCGACTCTGACTTCTACCCGTGGTTCACAGATTATAACTGATTACATTCGTAAGTGTATGGTATGGACAGGTAACAGTACGATTGATTATGCCGTACTTACCCACTTCCATAATGACCACTTCGGCGGTTATACTTCTTCCTTGCCGAAATCTTCCAACTCCGACACTTATTCGTTAATAGGTTTTGCCGAGATTTTCGACAATTTCAAGATTGGTACGCTTCTCGATCGTGGCTATCCCGATTATAACTATCCGTTTAATATGGCGACAATGGCAGACAATGCTCCAAGTTGTAATAACTATATCAATGCAGTGAAATGGCATGTCGCCAATCAAAAGTTCGATGCTGCGATATTCAAAGCAGGGGCGAATAATCAGATCGTTCAGAAGTATAATCCTGCAAAGTACCCTACTGCAAAGGTGCAAAATGTGGCAGTGAATGGAGAGATCTGGACAGGTTCGGGCACTACCACAAAGAAGACATTCCCTGAACTCTCGGAGATTTCATACGAAAACAGTAAGAACATTACCTCCAGTGACAATTGTCCGCCGGAGAATATAACCAGTTGTGTGATGAAAGTTTCGTATGGCAACTTTGACTTCTTTGCCGGTGGTGACCTTCAGTATAACGGACGTTCGAGTCATGCGTGGAAAGATGCCGAACTGCCCTGTGCAAAAGCAGTAGGTCAGGTGGAATTATTGAAAGCTAACCATCACGGTGTAACCAACACCAATCAGGTGGATGCTCTGAAAGCACTTAATCCACAAACGATTGTTGTCAATTCGTGGGTAGATTGTCATCCTCGTACCGATATACTGAATTCGATGGAGACAACACTCCCTGCGTGTGACATGTTTATCACTAACTTCTGGCAAGGCGATCGCCCCAGCGGAGTAGACGACCGGGTTACGGCGGAAGAGGCTGCGAGAGTAAAGGGATATGATGGACATATTGTAGTTCGTGTGACCGACGGGGGAAACAAATACAGAGTTGTGACAATCACAGATTCTGACGGGGCAATGACTGTTAAGACTATTTCCGGTCCATATACAAGCAGATAATGAATACAAAATATTATGATGTAATAGTAGCAGGTGCAGGTCCTGCCGGGATATGTGCGGCTGTAGCCGCCGCCCGGCAAGGAGCACGTGTTGCTCTTATCGAAAGATATGGAGTCATCGGAGGTAACCTGACCGCCGGGTATGTCGGCCCTATTCTCGGTAGTGTAAGCAAGAACACGATGCGCGATGAGGTTTGTGCTATTCTTGGCGTCGAAGACAATGACTGGATTGGCGAACATGGAAATGCTCACGATTTCGAAGAGGCAAAACTTACATTGGCAGAATTTGTCGCCAGGGAAAAGAACGTCGATGTCTTTTTGCAATGTTGTGTGTCGGATGTTATTCGTGACGGAAAGGTGGTAAAAGGCATTAAGTGTGCAAGTAACGAGGGGACGCTCTGTTTTGAAGCCGCGGTTACGATTGACTGTACCGGTGATGCCATAGTATCTTTTCTTGCCGGTGCAAAAATAGAAAAAGGACGTGCTGACGGACTCATGCAGCCTGTAACCCTTGAATACACCATTGACGGCGTAGATGAATCGAAAGGAATTATCTGTATTGGAGATGTAGACAATGTCCAATTGAATGGCGAGTGTTTTCTTGATTGGTGTAAAAAGAAAGCCGATGAGGGCAAACTTCCCCGGATGCTTGCTGCCGTGCGTTTGCATCCGTCGGTCAGCCCGGGTTGCCGTCAGGTAAATACGACACAAGTCAATAGGGTGGATATAACTTCGGTAAGCTCTATTTTCGCCGCCGATCTTGAACTTAGGCAACAGATACGCCTCCTGACTCAATTCTTGAAAGAAAATTTGCCGGGTTACGAAAACTGTAGAGTGATCGGAAGTGGTACAACAACCGGAGTGCGCGAAAGCCGCAGGGTGATGGGCGACTATGTGATCGATGCCGATGAGATGGCGGAAGGCTGCCGTTTTGCCGATGTGGTGGTACATAAAGCATTGTTCATTGTCGATATACATAATCCTGACGGAGCCGGACAGGCGGAACCAACCATCCAATATTGCAAACCATACGATTTGCCGTATCGTTGTTTTCTCCCGTTGGGCTTGGAAGGGCTTTTGGTGGCGGGACGGTGCATATCGGGTACTCACAGAGCTCACGCTTCCTATCGTGTCATGAGTATTTGCATGGCGATGGGAGAGGCTGTTGGCATTGCCGCTGCCATGAGTGCGTCGCAGCATTGTACTCCGCGGGCTCTCGATGTAAGAGAGTTGCAGAAACGGCTTGAGTCGTTAGGCGTAGAGCTGTTCGATTAACGTAGAACATAATCATACTTTAAATTTATAGAGCATACTTATGAAAAAGATATATTTGTCTGTCGTGTGCTTACTGATCTCTATTCCCCTTATCGCCCAGTTGTATGTAGAGCCGGAGAAAGAGGTAGAGTGCTCTGTCTTCCTGGCAAAGGAAGGACGGGGGCGGGCACAGCAAGGACTTGAAATATGGGATGATTACATATTCTCGTGCGAGGATGGAGGGCACGTGAATATCTATGATTTCAAAAGTGCCGATCCGAAACCTGTGGCAGGCTTTGAGTTGGCGTCCTCCCATCCGGACAACCATGTAAATAATGTATGCTTTGGCGTCGAGACAAAACGCGGAGCATCGTTTCCTCTCTTGTATATCACAAACGGGAAGGTAGGAAGCGAGTTGGAATGGTTGTGTTTTGTGGAGAGCATCACCCGTCGTGGAAAACGTTTTAGCAGCGAAATCGTACAGACAATTGAACTCGATGGCTCGAAGTGGGCGGAGAAAGGGTATGTCCCCATCTTTGGTGCGCCAAGCTGGCTGGTCGATCGGGAACGGGGATTTATATGGATATTCTCGGCGCGTAAACGTACTGTGGCGAAGGTGACAAAGCATGCATGGGAAAACCAGTATGTCGCCACCAAATTCCGCATACCGTCGTTGAGTGAGGGCGCAAAGGTGCGCCTCGACGAAAATGACATTCTCGATCAGGTGGTGTTCCCCTATGAGGTATGGTTCACACAAGCGGGCTGTATGCATGATGGTAAAATCTATTTCTGCTTCGGAGTTGGGAAACAGGATGACAGCCGTCCTTCCTGCATCCGGGTGTACGATACGGATAGGCGGACGATTACTGCCCGATACAATGTGCAGGAACAGGTTATTTACGAACCGGAAGATATTGTGGTTAAAGACGGGGTTATGTATGTCAATACCAATACGAATGCGAAAAAGACGTCTGATCTTCCTTGCATATTCAAACTCTCTCTTCCGAAAGAAAAGCCGGTGGCCGAAAATCCTCTCGACGAGATACGCAGGGATCCGGAACGTGCAGGCGGCGTGTATTATGTGACCGATCTTTCACATCCGGTTACGCCGGCGCCCAAAGGATATACGCCTTTCTATATAAACGGCTATTTTCGTCACGGAGCGCGTCAGATAGACGATGAGGTGACTTATCCTGCCATATACGGCGTATTGGAGAAAGCTCATGCCACAAACAACCTTACCGATTTTGGAAAAGCCCTGTACGAACGTCTTGAACCGTTCAAGAAGAATGTGTTTTACAAAGAAGGCGATCTGACACAAATCGGTTATCGTCAGACAAGGGAGATAGGCCGGAGGATGGTACAAAACTATCCGGAAGTATTTGAAGGCCATCCCTATTTGAAGACTAACGCAACGAATGTGCTTCGGGTGGCGGCCACCATGCAATCTGTAAATTCGGGCATTTTGTCACTGCGCCCCGGGCTTGAATGGGCGGAGATAGACAACTCCCGTTCGTTCCTTACCACACTGAATCCATACGGTAACGTATGTCCCGGCAGGAGTCCGCTTGATAAGTATATACTCGGTAAAGAAAACAGTTGGTATAAGAAATATCGTTCATATATAGATGAAAAGTTGGATGTGGATGCTTTTTTTACAAGACTGTTTATAGATGTTACACAAGTAGAAAGTGAATATGACAAGTACGACCTGATTCATCGCTTCTGGTTAATGGCATCGCTGATGCAATGCCTCGACCGCCAAGTGCCTATATGGGATATCTTTACAGAAGAGGAAATATTGGCTTGGGCGGAAATCGAGAACTATAAGTATTTTGCGCAGAAAGGTCCTGAACCGGTATCTCACGGGCGTAGTTGGGGACTTGCGTCCCGCACGTTACGCCATTTGTTAGACGAATCTGCCGAAGATCTGGTTCGCAAGCGTCATGGCATCAATCTCAACTTCGGACACGATGGCGTTCTGATGGCCATCTTGACAAATCTGCAAGCCGGAACGTGGGCGCGGGAGGCTGGTAATTCCAAAGAAGCGTTGCGGAGTTGGAAGTACTGGGATATTCCGATGGGTGCGAATCTTCAGATGATCTTTTACCAATCAGAAGGCAATCCGGACGTTTTAGTTAAGTTTATGCTGAATGAAAAAGACCTCCGGTTGCCGTTGGAAGCGGTTGAAGCATCTTATTACAAATGGAATGAGGTTTATAAATTCTATATAGAACATTGCGACAAGGTGGAAAAATCACTTGCCGAAACATTGAAATTATCGTATGAAGACTTTTAATTATAATCGTGCTGAAATAAAGGCCGGAATAGTACATTTCGGCGTTGGAAACTTCCATCGTGCACATCTCGAAGCTTACACAAATCTATTACTTGAAGATCCGTCACAAAGATGCTGGGGGGTATTTGGAGCCATGATTATGCCTACGGACGGGGTCTTGTTCAACGCCCTCAAGAAAGACGACGGCATATATCAGTTGACGACATGCAGCCCTTCCGGCGAACAGGATAGTATGCTGATTGGTTCGCTTATAGAACTGGCCTGGGGGGAAATAGACAGTGAGCCTATCATCGCTAAACTAGCATCGGAGGAGATAAAAATCATCTCTCTCACCATTACCGAAGGGGGATATAAGGTTGATTTTAACCAATCGCGCAGTGTGTTTTGGTATGTAGCCGAAGGACTTAAACGCCGGATGGAGAAAGATTTGCCGATTACGATTCTTTCGTGTGACAACATGCAGATGAACGGCAATGCCGCCAAATACGCGTTTATGTCATACTTCGAAGCGAAATATCCCGAGGTGGCAGCGTGGGCGAAAAAGAAAGTGACGTTCCCGAATTCGATGGTAGATCGAATCACTCCCGTAACAAAACCGGGTAAGGTTACAGATGTGTGTTGTGAAGACTTTATACAATGGGTGATTGAAGATAATTTCATTGCAGGCCGTCCTGCATGGGAGAAGGTGGGAGTTACATTCACCCATGATGTGACCCCGTATGAAATCATGAAATTAAGTCTTCTCAATGCTTCACATACTCTTCTTTCTTATCCTGCCTATATGGAAGGATTCAGGAAGGTCGATGCTGTAATGGCAGACGAGAGGTATCGTGCAATGATAAAGCTGTTTATGAACAGGGACGTTACTCCTTATGTTCCGGTTCCCGAAGGCGTTGACCTTGAAGCGTATAAAGACCAGCTTATCGAACGATTTTCAAACAAGGCGATCAGCGATCAGGTATCACGGCTTTGCGGCGATGGCATTGCTAAGTTTGCGGTTTATGTGGTACCCATACTCAAACAGATGTTGCAGGATGGGAAGGATATTTCGATAGAGGCTTTCCTGATAGCTGTTTATTGCAAATACCTGATAGGTGCGCGCACCGAGTCCGGTGAAAATATAGCTATCTCCGAACCTCACATCACCCCAGCGGACAGGAAGTTGATTTCCGGAGGATCGCCGGCCGAGTTCTTGAAAATATCACCTTTTGTGTCATTGGGACTGGACAAATATCCTGTGTTTATGGAAAAGTATGAGCAGTTTTATGCTATGCAGGTAGCGGAAGGGTTGAAGGTCTTATTACAGTAAACAACTAAAAAATACAAGGCAATGAAGAAGTTTTTCATAACGGTTGTTCTGTCGCTTTCGTGCGTATTGTCGGTTTCGGCACAAAAACAGACGGAGGCGTCAACGCTTAACCTGATAGGTAAGCCGTTTGAATCGACTCCCAATCCGTATCATAGAGTCGATACATTGGTTTATAAAGGTTTTAACAGGACGGAGAATCGACAACTCCGTTGCTCTGCCGGTATGGCTGTGTTGTTTAAAACGAACACGCGTAATATACAGATTACGACAAAGTGGGGATATGTATATTCGAGCCATTCAACCATGCCGATCTCTTATAAAGGATATGATCTTTATATCAAAAATGCAGACGGTCAATGGCAGTATGCGGCAAGCGGTTCATTGAAAGCGTATAAGGGCGAGAAAACCGAGACATTCACGCTCATTGAGAATATGGATGGTACAATGCACGAATGTATGATGTATATGCCGATGTATTCGGAGGTCATTTCTTGTAAGATAGGGATAGATGACGATGCTGTTATCGAACCGTTGAAGTCCGATTTTCGTCACAGGATAGCGGTATATGGCTCTTCGTTTACGCAGGGAGTGAGCACGGATCGATCCGGTATGAGTTATCCCATGCAATTTATGCGTAATACAGGTCTTCAAGTCGTGTCGCTCGCAACAAGCGGACGTTGCCTGATGCAACCTTACATGCTCGACGTTCTTGCGGAAGTCAAGGCTGATGCCTTTATATTCGATACTTTTTCAAATCCTGACGCAGAACTGATAAGAGAGCGCCTGATGCCGTTTATCGATCGGCTTATAGCGGCACATCCGGCTATTCCGTTGATATTTCAGCGTACTATCTATCGTGAACGACGTTCATTCGATACAGTTCTTGATGCGAAAGAACGGGCTAAGGCGGCAACCGTAGAGGAGTTGTTTGCAAAAATCCGCACGAACCCGAAATATAAAGACGTTTATCTGATTACGCCTGATGCTTCCGATGCGCATGAGACATCGGTCGACGGAACTCATCCAAGTAGTTATGGATATGCACTTTGGGCGAAGTCAATAGAGACTCCGGTAATAGAAATTTTAAGTAAATATGGTATAAAATGAGACAAGCGGTATTAGTAGAACCAAAACATATTGAATTTCGTGAAGTTGAGGCGCCTAAGGCGTCGGACCTGAAAGAACATCAGGTGCTTCTGAATATTAAGAGAATTGGTATTTGTGGAAGTGAGATACATTCTTATCACGGATGTCATCCGGCAACTTTCTATCCGGTAGTTCAGGGGCATGAATATTCGGCAGTGGTAGTCGCTACGGGGGCGGCGGTTACGATCTGCAAGGTGGGTGACGTTGTCACCGCACGTCCGCAACTTGCGTGTGGGAAGTGCAAGCCTTGTCAGCGGGGAGAGTATAATATTTGTGAGGAGCTAAGAGTGCAAGCTTTTCAGGCAAATGGAGCTGCGCAAGACTTTTTTGTGGTTGATGATGACAGGATTGCGGTGTTGCCTGAAGGTATGTCACTTGATTATGGGGCTATGATAGAACCGGTGGCAGTGGCTGCGCATGCAACCATGCGTGGCGGGGACTTGAAAGGTAAGAATGTGGTTGTATCGGGTGCCGGAACGATCGGTAACCTCGTGGCGCAGTTCGCTAAGGCAAGAGGAGCCAAACGGGTCCTTATTACCGATGTAAGTGATTTCAGACTTGAAATCGCTCGTAAATGTGGTATAATAGATACGCTCAATGTAGCTAAGATGCCGCTGAAAGAAGGAGCGAAGAGGCTTTTCGGGGATGAAGATTTTCAAGCTGCGTTTGAGGTTGCCGGAGTTGAGTCGAGTATTCGTTCGCTTATGGAGTGTATCGAAAAAGGGAGTACCATCGTTGTAGTGGCGGTATTTGGCAAGGATCCGTCGCTTGATATGTTCTATTTGGGAGAGCACGAACTGAAGGTGAACGGAACGATGATGTATCGCCATGAAGATTATCTTACGGCTATCGATCAGGTAAGTTCGGGAGCCATCCGTCTCGAACCGCTTATTTCAAATCATTTCCCGTTCGAACAGTATGACGA
>ERZ1505007.765-NODE-765-length-10981-cov-4.558210_pt1 | contig 10981 bp, 7 predicted proteins | sample MGYA00572254_ERZ1505007 | MGnify/ENA primary metagenome ERZ1505007 (study PRJEB39906, sample SAMEA3182081) | gut metagenome | biome: human; feature: gut; material: Stool; isolation source: human stools | place: Canada | collected 2012-12-04 ... | reverse complement strand
ACGAGATCTAGTACGGTCTCGTGGGCTCGGAGATGTGTATAAGAGACAGGCTAAAACGAGAGCGTCCCCGCTGGCGGGAAGCATACGAGATTCCGTTACTCGCGCCCGCCGATACTCCGATCGTATAAGGAAACCAAATATCATGATCCATAAAATAATCCAATACTCCCACCGTAAATATAGCACGCATTCCGCCACCTTCCAACACCAAACCTGTCTGACTATCTATTTCCATATATATACCTCTGAATTAAAAAAGCCATTGCTGGGTTCCCACCAAGCAATGGCCACAAAAATATAATAAATCAGCGATAAATAATAGTTCCTTTTTAGAATTTACTTGGTCACTTCGTTCACTAAGGGACGGCCTTCCTCGAAATCCTTGATGTTCCGCAAGGTAGTATCGGCGATATTATGCAGAGCCTCTTTCGTGAAAAACGCCTGATGGGAAGTAACGATCACATTGTTGAACGAGAGTAGACGGGCCAAGACATCATCATCGATAATCTTATCCGATTTATCCTCGTAGAAATAGTCTCCTTCCTCCTCGTAGACATCCAATCCAGCGGCGGATACTTTCTTGGTCTTCAATCCCTCGATCAAGGCGTTGGTATGGATCAGTAACCCGCGTCCCGTATTGATAATCATTACGCCGTCTTTCATCTTGGCGATCGAATCGTCGTTGATCAGATAACGAGTCTGGTCAGTCAACGGGCAATGCAAGGAAATGATATCGGACTCTTTGTATAACTCGTCTAAAGAGACATAGGTGATCCCTTCCTCCTTGGCGAATTTCTCATCCGGATACAGGTCGTTTGCCAATACACGCATCCCCAATCCTTTTAAGATATGAATCAATATCTTGGCGATCTTTCCGGTACCGATAATACCGGCGGTCTTGCCATGCATATCAAATCCCATCAAGCCATTCAAGGAGAAGTTGCCATCTCTCGTACGCCAGTATGCCCGGTGTATCTTACGGTTTAACGATAACATCAAGGCCAACGTATATTCAGCGACCGCATAGGGTGAGTAGGCCGGCACGCGTACGACCGGTAATTTCCCTCTGGCGGCATTCAAATCCACATTATTAAAACCGGCGCAACGAAGCGCCAACAGTTTCACGCCATTGGCAACCAAAGCGTCTATTACGGCGGCATCAGCCGTGTCGTTCACGAAAATACATACAGCGTCTACCCCTTGGGTTAAGACGACATTATTGATATTCAAATGTCCTTTATAGTAACGAATATCGAACTCATACCGCTCATTGATCTTATCGAAAGAAGCGATGTCGTAGGGTTTAGCACCAAAAAACGCAATCTTATACGCCATATAACTTTAGTTTTTTAATATAACTAAATTAAGCCCTTGATTGTTTATCGAAAAAGAAATCCATTCGTTTAATTATAGTACTTTTGTCCGCTGGGTAACAATATAGATGAGCATGAATCAATCCCATAAAAGATCTTTTATAGCAGTTCTTATTTTTATTGGCTTTCTCTTGTTTATGGCATTTTGGGGCATCGACCTGATCTTAGGGGCGTATGCGGGACATAAATTGAGTAAACTTGCCGAAAGGCATCATCTTGACATACGCTATGATAAGATCCGGTTGATAGGGCTGAGTACCGTACGTATGGAGGGATTGACCGTTATCCCGATTGATGCTGATACGTTGATACATGCGGACAGGCTTCAAGCGAAACTGGAGCTTGGCAGATTATTGCTACTTACCCCTGCCATAGAGAGTGTACAAGCGGATAATTTGCATATTCATTTTATTAAGAAGGGAGAGAGAGCTAATTTTGATTTCCTTTATAAACCATCGAATCACCTAGGTGAGCCAGAGGAAACAGCTGTAGATGATAAGGAACAGGATTACGCACGCAAGGCTGAACGCTCCCTTAGTCTCCTTTTCAATTTATTGCCCGGAAATGCCTTGGTACATGATTTATGTGTTTCTTATAGTAATAAAGGAGATGAACTAATACTAGAGATACCCGAACTCAATCTTACTAACAATCAATTCTCTACGCATATAAACAGCACGGAGAACGGAGTTCGCAGCGAATGGATTTGCGAAGGCTCTCTCTCTGATAAGGAGCGACTCGTGAAAGCCCGTCTCTACGCCGACGAGCATACGAAGATTCCTCTTCCTTTTCTGGAATATCGTTGGGGGGCATCGGTACGTTTCGACACCTTGGCCTTCGAGCTTAAGGGACCTAAAATAGAAGAAGACATACAATCCTTACTCGGAAGCGCCTATGTGAGCGGGCTTACCATCCACCAAGAGCGTATATCTCCGGACACGGTCTTACTGGATAAAGGCTCTATACACTTCCGGACAAACATCGGTAAGAACTATATCGAATTAGATAGCGTCAGTGATATCCGGTTTAATCATCTGGATTTCCATCCTTATCTGAAGATCGTTAAAGATACCAGTTGGCAAATCACGGCCTCTGTGAATAAAAGAGATTTCCCTGCGGATCAACTGTTCTCCTCCCTGCCTAAAGGCTTATTCTACAATCTGGAAGGCCTGAGAACAGAAGGTACCCTCTCCTATCATTTCCGATTGGATTTGGATTTCGGACAGGTAGACAGCTTGATCTTGGAGTCTACCTTGAAAGCGAAGGACTTCCATATCCTTGCCTATGGGAATACGGATTTGCGGAAGATGAATGAGCCATTTGAATATACGGTCTATGAGCAAGGCGAGCCGGTACGCTCTTTCGAGATCGGTCCGGCGAATCCCTCTTTCCGCCCGTTCAACGCCGTATCCCGTTATCTTCCTTTAGCGATCATGCAGAGTGAGGATGCCAGCTTCTTTTATCACAACGGTTTTATTCCAAGCGCTATCCGGGAATCGTTGATACAGGATATCAAGGAACGACGTTTCGCCCGTGGCGGCAGTACGCTCAGCATGCAATTGGTGAAGAATGTATTCTTGAGCCGTAACAAGACGATCGCCCGCAAACTGGAGGAAATGTTAATCGTATGGCTGATCGAGAGCGATCATCTGACCTCTAAAGAGCGGATGTTTGAGGTTTATCTGAACATCGCCGAATGGGGTCCCATGATTTATGGAGCCGCCGAGGCCTCACGTTATTATTTTGCGAAGGAACCTTTCCAATTAAACCTTGCCGAGTGCATTTTTATGGCCAGTATTATCCCCAAGCCCAAACAGGTCCGCTATTGCTTCGACGGGTTGCGGTTGAAGCCGTATTATGAGGATTTTTACAGGGTAATACTAGATCGCTTGGTAGATTGCGGACTTATATCTTCGGAAGAGGCGGTAGGGGTAACGCCGGAGTCTGTCGAAATAACAGGTCCGGCTAAAGAATACCTGACGGCTACCCAAAGTCGATCTCCACGCTCGTCCCAACCCCTAGATCAGAAATAATATTCACCTTCGCCCCATAGGTGCTCAATATGCGTAGCGAGAGGCTTAGCCCGACACCATGCCCGGCGTATTCCCGGGTATTGCTCGCCCTGTAAAAGGGTTGGAAGATTCGTTTCAATTCCTCGGGAGGAATGCCGATACCTCGGTCGGATATGGTCAAGACACTGCCTCGAAGCCGCATCTCTACCGATTTATCGTCCGAATACTTACAGGCGTTGCTCAAGATATTCTTGATCGCTATCTTCAATAAATAGGGATTGGCACTGATCATATAAGAGAAATTATCCGGGGAGAACGAGATCCGGGCCGAGGAGAACTGCATCAAGAAGTCCGCTAGGAAGATCGTCTCCATCGCACTTTTCTGGATCTCCTTATCCCCGTGCGACAGGAACAGCAGGTGTTTGATCAATTGTATGATACGGCTCGTCTCCGTGGCGATACGTCTTAATGCCGCTTGGTATTCCTCCGGGGAGCGCTCTTTCAGCAGGCTGATCTCGCATTCGCCTTGAATGGCTGTCAGCGGATTGTTCAACTCATGTGAGGCGTTGCTGATAAACGCTTTCTCACTTTGGTAAGCAGCGTCGATCCGGTCTACCATCCGGGTCGCGTATAGTCTGCCGACAAAATAGATCAATACCGAGCTAACCAATATCAATCCCAGCAACAGCCAGCCGATCCGATGCTGGATATCCATCCCATACTGATTCCCGGAAAGGACAATCACGATGAAATTCCCCTCGTTGTCGGGATAATACAAAGCCGCTCCCATTTGCGTATCGTGCTTGAAGTGAACGATATCCTCTTGGTATAGAGATCTCACCTGCGTGGCGTCCAGATAACGGGACAGTACTTGTCGGGTCTCCAAGCTATCGGCGTTCAGCAATATTTCGGTAGCGACGGGAAGGGTTTCCTCGTAACGCTGTTGGATACGGGCATAGCTCTCGTCATCGGTCTCGTCCTTCTCCCAATGCTTCTGTGCCGTGGCATAGGCTTTTTCCGTCAGGTAAGAATAGTACAGGCGAGAGATATAGCTCGTGGAAACCAAATAGAAGACAAGCGTCACGACGGCTATCACGCCTATGGTAATGGCCGAGTAAAAGAGAGCGATCTTGTTTCCTGTCTTCATGCTTCCATCATATAGCCCACGCCCACCACGGTATGGATTAGCTTAGGTTCGAAGTCCTTGTCTATCTTCGTGCGCAAATAATTCACGTAAACATCGACCACGTTCGTATTGGTATCGAAATCCTTGTCCCAGACATTCTTTAGCAAGTTCATCCGGCTCAAGGCCGTTCCTTGGTTCTGTATGAAATATTCCAAGAGCCTATATTCCTTTACGGTCAAATCGATGACCTGCCCATTCCGTATAGCCCGATGGCTTGGAGGATCTAAGACCAGATCCCCGCACCGGAGAGCCATATGGACGGATTCGTTTCCCGATCGACGTAATAACGCCTTTATGCGGGCCTCGAGTTCTTGGAAGCTGAAAGGTTTTACCAGATAATCATCCGCCCCGGCATCCAGCCCGCTAACGATATCCTCGGTGGTTCCCAAGGCGGTCAGCATGATCACGGGGGCATGGTAACCGAACCGTTGCCGGTACTGTTTGCAAAGTTGCAGGCCATTCATCTTCGGCATTATAATATCCAGAATCAGCAATTGGAAATCGTTCTTCTGTGTCAGTTCCCAACCGGCGGCACCGTCGTAAGCGACATATACCTCATGCCCGAACTCCAGCAAGCCTCTTTCTATAAAAGAGGCGATGTTTACCTCGTCTTCTACTAATAATATCTTCGCCATTGTATCGTATGTATTAATAAGAATGTCCATCATTAGTAATGCGTACTTAGGGTGATGCTAATCGTATCACAGAGGTGAAACGTTCTTTTCACGGTTGTGATACGATCGTTTCACCTCTGTGATATGATCTTTTCACAGCCGTGAAAAGATCAGTAAGTATAATCCTTTCGCATAATAACTCCAGTCGTCCTCCCTAATAGTTCCGGACTTTCTTGCTACAAATATAGCAATTACAACCTACGTTGCACTAATTTACCGTTCTTATCGTAAAGCATTCGTCGATAAAAAGCCTCCACCATCAGCGGGAAGACAAAGAGGGTGAAGAACGTGGCCCCTATTAATCCGCCAATGATCACGATCGCCAAAGGACGCTGGCTTTCCGATCCGATACCGTGGCTCAAGGCGGCCGGAAGCAGGCCGATAGCGGCCATGGAGGCGGTCATTAATACGGAACGTACCCTTGATTTCACGCTCATCTTGATCGAATCTTCCAGAGGATGCCTCTCCCGCAGGTTATTCTTGATGTCCGATATCATGATCACGCCATTCTGTATACAGATACCGAAGAGGGCGATAAAGCCGATACCGGCGGAGATCGAGAAGTTGAAACTCGTGATTAATAGGGCCAAGATACCTCCGACGGCGGCGTAAGGCACGTTTAATAAGACCAGTCCGGCATCCCGGGCGTTGCCGAAAAGGACGAATAGGATCACGAAGATGATCGCTATACTTACGGGGACGACTTGGGCCAAGCGTTTGGTAGCCCGTTGTTGGTTCTCGAAATCTCCGGTCCATTTCAAGGTATAGCCTTCGGGGAGCTTTACCTGCCTCTCCACTTTCCGCTGGGCTTCAGCCACGGCGCTACCCATGTCGCGGCCCCGGACCGAGAATTTCACGGCGCAGAAACGAGCGTGGTTATCCCGGTAGATAATCAACGGGCCGGTAATCGTATGGATATCCGCCAGCTCGCGGATAGGAATCATGGAACCATCCTTCGCCGGAACCAGTATCTTGCCTATCTCATTCTCGCTACGGCGGAAAGCGGATTCGTAGCGGACCATGATATTGAACTTACGCTCGTCCTCATAAAGCAGGGAGGCACTCTTACCTCCTATCGCCATCTCGATAATGGATTGTACATCCTCCTTGGCCACGCCGTAGCGGGCTAAACGAGACTCGTTCAACTCGATCCGCAGCTCCGGCTGGCCGATATTCCGGATAACGCCCAGATCCTCGATACCGTCTACGGTCTCCAAGACCTTGAAAACTTCTACCGCCTTTTTCTCCGACTCGTATAGATCCTTACCGAAGACTTTCACGGCGATGGAACCTTTCACGCCGCTGGCCGCTTCCTCTACATTGTCCGAGATAGGCTGCGAGAAGTTAAAATCCACGCCCGGATAGATCGCCAGATCCTCTTGCATCTTCTCGATCAGGCCCGCTTTCGAGCGTTCGCTTTCCCACTCTTTCTCGGGATATATATCCACATGGAACTCGATGTTGTAGAAACCTGTCGCGTCCGTGCCATCGTTCGGCCGGCCGGTTTGCGATAAGACCTGACGAACCTCCGGATAAGCCGCCAGCTTCCGGCGCATCTGGTTGGCCAATGTAACGGATTCATCCAAAGATATACTTTGCGGTAAGGTCGCACGGATATAAATAGAGCCCTCGTTCAGTTGCGGGAGAAACTCGCTGCCCAACAAGGTGAAGCACCAGATACCTACGGCGGCTACCAACGTGGCGAACGTGATCGTCCGCTTCTTACGGGCGTGGCACCAGTCGAAGATACCGATCGACTTCCGATTGATCCACGCGAGGAACGGATTATGTTTCTCACGCACCTCTTTCTTTAATAGCATGGAAGATAGGACGGGTACCAATGTCAACGTAAAGATCAACGCTCCCAACAAGGCGAATCCCAAGGTATAAGCGAGCGGGCTGAACATCTTTCCTTCCACCTTCTGGAAAGAGAAGATCGGGACCAAGGCGGTGATGATAATCAGCTTAGAGAAGAAAACCGCTTTCGCACGGTCCTTCGCCGTATGACGGATAATACCCATCTTACTCATCAAATTAAAAGCGGGCATGCCTACTTCACGGGCTTTCCGGTCCAATGCCACGAAAAGCCCCTCCACCATCACGACGGCGCCATCGATAATAATACCGAAGTCGATCGCTCCCATAGATAAGAGGTTGGCGCTCATCCCCATCGCCCGGAGACAAATAAAGGCGAAGAGGAGTGCCAACGGGATAATGATCGACACGATCACCGTCGTACGCCAATCCGCCATGAAGATTAATACGATGAAAGTTACCAGCAGAATACCTTCCGCCAGATTATGTGTTACGGTCTTGACCGCCAGATCTACCAGATTCTCACGATCGTAGAACGATACGATTCGCACGTCTTCCGGCAAGGCGTTTTGTTGGATATCCTTGATCTTATCCTTCAAGGCGGCGATTACCTCGCCGGGGTTCTCCCCTTTTCGCATGACAACGATGCCTTGTACGACATCATCTTCCTCCATGCGGCCCACTTGCCCTAGGCGGGGAAGACTGGATTCGTGTACGGTAGCCAAGTGCTTGACAAGGATTGGCGTGCCATTGATATTCTTTACGACGATATTCTCGATCTCTTTTACATCGTTAATCAAGCCGATACCCCGCACGACATAGGCTTGCGAGCTTTTCGTGATCACGTCGCCGCCTACGTTGATATTACTTTTCGCGATAGCATCATAAAGTTCCAAGGTCGTTACCCCGTAACTGATCAGTTGATTCGGGTTGACGCTAACCTCGAATGTCTTTACCTCTCCTCCGAAGCTGACGATATCCGCTACACCGGGTACGGCTCGCAACTTCCGCTCGATCACCCAATCCTGCAAGGTCTTCAATTCCCGGACGGAACGCTTATCGCTACGTAATGTATAGCGGAAGATCTCGCCGGTCGGGCCGTATAAGGGCTGCACTTCCGGCGTGACCCCTTCCGGCAGGTCGGCGTCGTTCAAGAGATTATAAACTTGCTGGCGGGCGAAGAAATCATCCACCTTATCTTCGAACATCACGTTGATGACGGAAAGACCGAAAAGGGTCGTGCTCCGGATATCCGTCTTTTTCTGTACCGGGTTCATAGCGATCTCGATCGGGATCGTGATAAACTTCTCGATCTCCTCGGCGCTCCTGCCCGGCCATTGGGTGATAATCGTCACCTTCGTATTCGTCACATCCGGAAACGCGTCGATCGGCGTATGGATAAAGCTGGTGATACCGGCGATTATGGCGATCGTGGTACAGAAGAAGATAAAGAATTTGTTCCGGAGGGAGAACGTTATGATATTATCTATGAATGTGTGCATATCGTCTGGTTACTTTAATTCGTTATACACCAAAAGAGCGTTCCGATCTACGATCCGATCCCCATCCTTCAAGCCGGATCGCAGGTAACAGAACTTCTCGGTTTGCTTATACACCGAGATCTCACGCATTTGCAAATATCCCTCCTTCGAGACATAGACAACGTATTCTTTGCCATCCTCGAAAATAACGGCATGGGCGTTTACGCAAGGCATACTTTCTCCTTTTACCGCGCTTTGTACATATACGTTCGTAAACATTCCGGGTTTAAGCATATACTTCTCGTTCCTTAATTTGACTCTTACGCTCATGGTCTTACTTTCTCGGTCTAGCATATGATAGACCTTATCGATCGTTCCCGTAAACTCCATATCCTTATAGGCCAAAGTGGTGATACGAACGGTAGCCCCCTCTTTTACCTTGCTGATATCTCCCTCATAGACATCGGCCATCACCCAGACATCGTCGAGACCGGAAATGGTAAACATCTCCTCCCCTTGATCGGAACGGATCTGCATATCCCGGTTTATATTCTTATCGATGATAAAGCCGGAGACCGGCGCTTTCACCACATAGGTGGATGGGGCTGTTATGTTATAAATGGAATACATTTCTTGGATACGTTTGGTCTCGGCCTCGGCATCGGCTTGCTCTTGCTGGGCTTGCAGGAAGTCCCGGTCGGAAGCCATACCGCTCCGGGCCATATCTTGGGTAGCCTCCAAGTTACGGTTAGCGATAGCCAGTTGATGCTCGGCCTCCTTTCGCTGCTTGTCGATATCAGCGATCTCGCCGCTCCGGATCACTGCTAGGACATCTCCTTTCCCTACGTAATCGCCAACTTCCGCATGAATGGAGGTGACATTTCCACCAAATATCGGATACACATGGGCCACTCGCTCCGGATTGAAACTGACACGGCCATTGAGCAACAACTCGTTGGTTAGCGGTGTGTCACGAACCGTATCCAGTGTTATAATCTCCTGTAAACTGTCATTTAATAGTAAAGGCTCCCGGGTATCGACCGAGGTGGTCGCCTGTTTCCCGCAGGAACATACCAAGGGTACTAAAAGGATGCATGTGATTAGATGCTTATTCATATCGTTTGATTTGCTTTTAATAGTTGAATACATGGCTACCCGTTACGGTATTTACCTCCTCCAAGGCCAGTAACACTTCTTTTTGAGTTTGGTAAAGTTGCAAGCAGGTTGTTTTGTAGGTCTCATAATAATCGATAAACTCAAGGAGACTGATATTCCGTTTTTGGAAATTCAAGTTCACGCCTTCGATAATCAAGGCGAAATCCTTCTCCAATCCATAGTTCGAGGAACGATAGAGCTGAATCGCCTTTTCCAACCGGGCATAGCTGGTGAATAATTCATTCTCGGCTTGTCGACGGGCGTATTCTTCCTTATGTGCCTTTTGAGCGACAGATATTTTCGCCGCCCTGATATTCCCTTGATTCCGATTAAATATAGGGAGAGAGACGCTCAAGCCGATCGCCCAATAATCATTGATAAAGTTACCCGCCTTATCATACGTACCCTTTACACTCACTTCCGGGAAAGCGAGGGAACGTTGTAATCTCACGTCCGCCTCCGAAGCCTTGACGCTTGCTTGCGCCAACTTAAGATCCGGACGTTCGTATAATAAAGAGGTCAATTCAGAGAAAGGAACGGAGTCCATATCGATCTGGTTCAACACAGACTCATCGAATATCGGCTCGAAGGTATCATTGCCGGATATTCCTAGTAAAAGCCGCATGTCTCCTTGAAGGGAGATAACTTGGTTGGCGATATCATTCCGCTCTTGCCGTAAAGAGAGTAATAGGGCCTCGATACGGGACTTCTCTAATAAAGAAACATTCCCTTTCTCATTCTGCTCCTTGAGAACCACCAACAGATGAGCCAATGAATCAATCTCACGATCGTAAATAGATTGGGATTTCCGGGTGAAATAAAGCGCTATGAATTTCTCCTTCAACTCGCTCCGGAGGGTTCTCAATACCTCTTCGAATTGGTAAAGGGCCATTTCCTTATTGATTTTCTCCAAACGGACACGTTTGTTTCGCTGACCGGCAATATAGATCAACTGTTCCACCTCTACGATCGTTTCCCCTTGTTTCCCGAAATCAAAGTAACGTCCGTTCAACCGGTTATAAACATTTTGCTCCAAAGAGACCACGGGATTCTCGAAAAGTTTGGCCTGTACTACTTGGGCCTCGGCTATATCGATATTATACCGTTCGGCTATCACTTCCAGATTGTGTTCAGAGAAACGTTGCTCGGACTCTTTCAAGGAGAGGGAGACAACAGAGGCTTTCGCCCCAGAGAAAAGAAGAGATAAAAAAAGTAAAAGAGTGACTCGTCTGTCCATTTGCGTTAAATCTGTCTCTTATACACATCTGACGCTGCCGACGAATAG
>ERZ1505007.756-NODE-756-length-11056-cov-4.402054_pt1 | contig 11056 bp, 10 predicted proteins | sample MGYA00572254_ERZ1505007 | MGnify/ENA primary metagenome ERZ1505007 (study PRJEB39906, sample SAMEA3182081) | gut metagenome | biome: human; feature: gut; material: Stool; isolation source: human stools | place: Canada | collected 2012-12-04 ... | reverse complement strand
CACCTCTCTATTCGTCGGCAGCGTCAGATGTGTATAAGAGACAGCTCCATCTCGGCTACCAGCCGGGCTCCGCGGGGAACCGAGAAGAATGGTGTGGAATATTATTTCCTTACGCCGGAAGAGTTCCGCAGTCGTATCGCTAATGGAGACTTCTTGGAATATGAGGAGGTGTATACCGATAAATATTACGGTACGTTAAAGAGCGAGGTAGAGCGTATCTTGAATGAAGGGGACAACGTGATTTTCGATGTGGATGTGGTAGGCGGATGCAATATCAAGAAATTCTATGGAGACCGTGCCCTGTCTGTCTTTATCCAACCTCCTTGCATCGATGACCTACGGAAGCGATTGGAAGGACGGGGAACAGACAGCCCGGAAGTTATCGAAAGCCGTATCGCCAAGGCTGAGTATGAATTAGGGTTCACGGGACAGTTTGATAAGGTTGTCGTAAACGATGATCTGGAGACTGCCCAAAAAGACGCGTTGAAGATCATTCGTGAGTTCTTAAACAAATAGTCTATGTCTAATATATTCAAGAATACCCGTTTTATGATGGGGCTTTCTATCGTTTGTGGGATAGCGAGCCTCGTATTAGGTGGTATTAGCCTGTATTATAAGGAGTATATCATCGGGGGTGCCCTGATATTTAATATATTCATTTGTTTCATCAACTATAAGGGTTGGCAAAAGAAGGGTTAAGTAAAAATCGTATGGGACTCAAGACCGGGATTTACAGTGGATCATTCAATCCCATTCACATAGGCCATCTCGCCTTGGCGAACTGGCTATGTGAGTTCGAGGGATTGGATGAGGTGTGGTTCGTAGTCACGCCTCACAATCCGCTGAAGAAAAAGGATGACCTGCTCGATGACTCACTACGGCTGGAAATGGCCCAAGCCGCTATTGACGGATATCCTAAATTCAGGGTCTGCGATATTGAGTTCTACCTACCGAAACCTTCTTATTCCATTGATACCCTACGAACCTTATCCCGTAACTATCCGAATCGGGACTTTTATTTTATCATGGGAGCCGATAACTGGCAGCTTTTTCCCCGATGGAAAGAACACGAAAAAATACTCCAAGACTACAAACTGCTGATTTATCCCCGCCTAGGATTCGACATCTCGATCCCGGCCATTTATCCGAACGTGAAAAAGGTAGACGCTCCCTTGATGGAAATCTCCTCCACATTTATCCGTAACGCTTACCAAGCCGACAAGGATATCCGTTTCTTCCTGCCGGAAGGAGTGCGGCCTTACTACTATAAGATCTAAACAAACCTGTCTGTCAACTTATATAACCGAAAAAAAGCAGTAGTACTTACTTGCCCATAGAATATATACTGCTAGTGGCAAAGGATATATACTTACTTAGGAAAGTTAGTACTACTCAATCTTAAATGTATGAGCGTACTGACTATGCCTAAATTTACTTCACAGATTTTACTGTTATTTTCTAAGGTACTTCACATCTTAGAGAACCTTCTCCTGAAAAACTTCACAGGGTTGAAAGGTAGTATGAGCTGTGTTTCTAAGCTTCATGTTAACCGATAAAAGAACAAGGAAGTTCAAAATAAAATTAGGTTACATCATTTCTCATGACCTTCCCGTAAAAGTTAATTTTTGTACCCTATACAATTAAATAGATAAAATACATTAAACAAAACACACAAAGCACCGTTTTTCTTGTTTTTAATATTTTTTTTAATTTTATTTGTAAACATCAAAGCATTACACATCTATTAACTTTTTAAATCTTTCAAATTATGGACAAACTCAAAAAACTGACAAAAGTCGTACTAAACCAACAAGGTAAAGTTCTTCCAAAAGAGCAAATGATGAAAATCTTAGGGGGAGGAAGTGCGTATTGTCATTGCTGGAACAGTTCCGGTTCCTTTGAAGCCTCCAGCTGCTCTGAGTGTGATTCTAAATGCAATGGTCTTGGAGGAGTACAAAACTGCAATACCATAGGAGGTTAGTAACAAAAGAAAGAACAGGTTTTAGCAGGCGCCATCTGCTAAAACCCGCTTTTTTTCTTAAAACAAAAACGATCATGATCTATCTTCTATTTTTAGTCGCTCTTTTGCTTATCTGTTGTAATCCGGATCAAGCCAAGGATAATAGCAAGGACGAAACAATCGAGTATTTTATTCCACTCTCACATCGGGTAGAAAAAGACGTGGATGAAATGTTTGAGGAATATCGGTATGTCCCCTTGGAAACAAGAGACGATGCATTGATAGACGTACTTTACAAAATCAGAAACATCGCCCTCTTCCAAGAGGACATATACATCGGCTCTGATGACATTTTAATAGCATATGATAAATCAGGAAAAATCAAACGTGTCTTATCTAAAAAAGGGGAGGATCCACAATCATACTTCTTCTTAGGGAATTTCACGATATGGCCTAATGGGGATATCTTAATTTCCTCATCAGGAGATGTCACTACTTATTCCAATTCGTTCAAATTTATTCGCAAATGGAGTGATCATGAGAATATTGGACTTATAGAGGCTATCATCCTATTCAATGACAGCTCATACATTATAAAATGTACGCCTACCGAGAGGCAATTGCGTTACAGAATAATCAATCATAAGAACGGAACCTATATCAGCACCTATGACTCCATAGAGAAACAAAATAAATATATCAGCTCATTCACAAACTCATTCGAACGTTTTGAAGGACTTATAATCTCTCATGGCTATCAAGGCAATGAGATACTTGAGTGTACGATGGATAGTACTAAAGTTCGATATCGAATAAATATCGACAATAAAATTCCTCCAGCGGGATTTTGGGCACAAGACGGAAAGGACTATGTGCAAATCGTAATGGAGGAAGCTGAAAAAGGATACATCGGTCATATCCCAGATTACGTGGAATCAAAGGAAACAATATTACTCTCCTTCAAGGGAAAAAGGGATGATCTTGAAGGGGTTGCCTTAATCGACAAAAAAGATGGAAACGCAAGAGTTTTAGAGAACATCAAGTTCGATGACAACTTCCGGTGGTTGCCCAAACAGTTCTTCTCGTTAGATGAGGGCTGGTGCGCCATGCTAATGTATCCGGAAGACGTTTTGAAGAAGGAAGAGTTCGCACGACGCTTCCCCGGACTGAACGAGGAGAGTAATCCAGTGCTGTTTATCGGGAAGCTGAGATAATCACTAAAAACTCTAAGCTATGGAACATGACAATCTGTTCATCCAAATTTTAGAAATCTTATCGATAAAATACACGAAGGATTTTACCCTAAGATTCTACGAGAAGCATCCACACAAAAACAGCCTGTTTGGATTATCCGAGATGCTACGTTATTATAAGATAGAGAATGTAGCAGCCGAAATTCAAAAAACACAAGAATGCTTATCCTCATTGGATGTACCCTTTGTGGCTTACGTAGATCATGAGTTTGTATTGGTACGACATGTTTCTACCGAGGCAATCATCTATTCATGGCGAGGTAAAAACATCACATTATCTATCCCGGTATTCTTGGAACGATGGTCAGGAATCGTCCTTCTTTTCGAATCCACCGATGAATCTATTGAACCGGATTATAAAGAGCATAGAAAGGAATACTTACGACAGCGGATAGTAATCGCATGTTTCGTTTCATTACTTCTATCATTAATAGGGTGTGCCCTTATCACCAACAGAGGAATGGAGATAGGAATCTGGGGGTTATGGGGTGTTAATGTGATCGGAGCATCTTTCTGCGGTATCCTGCTTTCTCGAGAGATCTTAGGCTCGGATAAATATGTCAACAAAATTTGTTCCTTGTTTTTGAAATCCAGTGATTGCAACGGGACATTGGATTCCCAAGCATCTCATTTCTTGGGGATCAGTTGGAGTGTCTTCGGCTTAGGATATTTTCTTTCCGCAATATTGTTTATCGCCTTGTTGCCCCAATATGTTATATATGCAGAGACTCTGAATATAATCGCATTACCTTATACAGCGTGGAGCGTATGGTACCAAAAATTTAGGGTAAAACAATGGTGCGCTTTATGTTTATCTGTACAAGCTACCGTATGGATCACCTTTCTTATCTCTCTATTCGCGATAGGCATGGATTTCAATCAATGGGATTTATTTGATTTCACTACCATTGGATGCGTGTATGGGCTCGTCATTCTATCGCTCCATTTTACTGTTACATTATACGTAAAAGAAAAGCAAATCCAACGAAGCAACAATAAACTTAGCAGCATAAAACTGAATGCCTCTGTATTTAAGAGCTTATTAAACGAACAGCCTCAATATGACATTGACAAAAATACAGGAATATTATTGGGCAATAGGGATGCCAAAGAGAGGATTACCATTATCTCTAATCCACACTGTGCTCCTTGCGCAAAATTACATCTCCAAATAGAAAAGTTACTCAAAGAATATAAAGAAGAGATTTGCATACAAATCATCTTGACCTCTTTTAGCAAGGAATTAGAACCTAGCGCCATGCTACTGACCTCCATGTATCTACTAAATAATGAATCGGATTATTTACGATTCCTATCTGACTGGTATGCAAAAGGGCGTCATAAAAAAGAGGATTGCTATAAAAGATACAGATTAAATCCTAATGACAAAGATATGTTAGCCAATTTTCAAGCACAAAACGAATGGGTTAGGCGCAATACAATAAGTTCCACTCCAACAGTTTTGACAAATGGTTATTTATTGCCGGAAGAATATGAGTTAAAGGATATGTCGTATTTAATAAATTAAGTACTATGAATAAATTAGCATCACAAATAGATTCGCTAAATAAGCATTTGATAGGCTCATTACATACAAGTTACCCTTTCGGGTTGGCTCATGGCAAAATGGGATTACTCATCTATTTATACCATTTGTATGATTATACGCAAGAAGCTATTTATAAAGAGAAGGCTGAGCGATTGCTGGACGATCTCTTGGAAAACGATCTCTCTAAAAACGCAGAACTCACCGTGGAGGAAGGTTTATGCGGAGTTGCGTTAGGATTGGATTATATTGTAAAAAAGCAATTTGTAGACGGTGATATTAATGATTTGCTAAGTGGTATCGATGATTTGCTATTCAAGAAGCTGGTTTTCGGAAATATGGAATCTAGGTATTCCCTGTCTCAACTCATCCATTTCTTATATTACATTTATAAAAGGCTGGAAATCCAGACAAACGATAATGAGCGTTTCCCTTTCGAGGGCTTAGCAATCAAGTTAGTTAATCAATTGGCCGATTTGATAGACGCCTCCTTTTTCGAGGAATCCTATACGTTTTCCATTTACCAATATCACGTACCGATATTAATGAAAACCCTGTCCTGTCTTATACAATATGATTTTTACAAGGATCGGATACAAAAGGTTCTGGAACAACTATCTCTGTATATGTTCTCCCATTTGCCTCATCTGCATTTGAACCGACTATATCTGTTATGGGGCATGTTACCTTTACGGGTTTGTTCGCCGGATTGGCAAAGATATGTGGATGAACTAAGAAAATCAATCAACCTAGACATAATATATAATAGAGAGATCAAAGGCAGGGATATCTATATCAGTAATGGATACGCTTCTCTATATTTCTTGTTGGAGGGATTAAAAAGGGACTTCCCCGAATACACCATCCCTTTCAATCCGCACCTAATTTACGATCGGATCATCTCGTCTGACGCTTGGGATGCCCTAATGGAGAACGAATACTACTATAATATACACAGAGGATTGCTGAATGGTTTCCCCGGTACGGTGTTGGCATTGTTAAACATTAAGCAAAGATATTTATGCGAATAGACTTGACAGATACAACATTTATTATTCCTGTACGGATCGATTCCATGATCCGTTTGGAGAACCTGTTGATGTCCGTGGACTCAATAGTACGTTATTTCCGGACACGCATCTTAATTCTGGAGGCCTCATCATACCAAAATGAGATTATCCCCTCGTTAATAAAAGATGATACGGTGAAGTACACTTTCCTCGTGGATAAAGATCCTGTATTCTACAAGACCAAATACTTGAATATTCTCGCAAAGCAGGTTGATACTCCACTTGTTTGTATTTGGGACGCAGATGTGATACTGGACCACCTTCAAATATTGGATGCGGTGAAACAGCTTAGAACTAGGACTTCTGATGTCGCTTATCCATATGATGGTAATTTTTTAGATACGTCAGATATATTGAGGGAACATTATTGGCTCCATCGTGACTTAGATTTCCTAAAAAAACATCAAGCAAAGATGAACTCTTTGTACACAGTAGAGGGAGTGATAGGCGCAGTCGGGGGAGCGGTCTTCGCCCAAACGGAAAAATACCTGCAAGCGGGTATGGAGAATGAGGATTTCTATGGCTGGGGCTTGGAGGACGGAGAAAGACATTACCGTTGGTTGAGTTTTGGCTACCGGATTTATCGGAGTGAGGGCTGTTTATTCCATTTGTCTCATCCCCGGGATCAAAATGGGATGTTCCGTTCAAGGATACATAGCGAAAAAGCGATGCATGATATGAATGAAGTAGTAAACTATTCCAAAGAGGAACTTCGAGAAAAGTTCTCCTTGGATTCAAGATAGAGAATTGTATTTAGTGATGAAAGATAAAATTATTGGGTCTTAAGTTCATTGGCCTACAAACCTAAGATACTTCACCAAGGATCCTAAGAGACTTTATCCATGAACAAACAAGATCGGTGACCTCAACCTTTTACCACATAAGTCAGCATAAATCAGAAATATTTTGTACTTTTGCGCCGTATTATACAAAATAATAGCATAATGAATCTATTAGAACTGAGTGAACAGGAAATAATAAGACGTAATAGCATGGAGCAGTTGCGTCAGATGGGGATAGAGCCTTATCCCGCAGCTGAGTATGTAACGAACGCATTTTCCAAAGAAATAAAAGAGACATTCAAAGACGACGCTGAGCCACGCCCGGTAAGTATCGCCGGCCGTATCATGAGCCGTCGTATCATGGGTAAGGCTTCCTTCATGGAATTACAGGATTCCGAGGGTAGAATACAGGTCTATATCTCCCGTGACGATATTTGCCCGGATGAGAATAAGGACACCTACAATGTCGTTTTCAAGAAATTACTGGATATCGGTGATTTCGTCGGGATCAAGGGATTCGTTTTCCGTACTCAGATGGGAGAGATTTCCGTTCATGCGCAAGAATTGACAGTTTTGTCTAAATCACTTCGTCCGCTACCGGTCGTTAAATATAAGGACGGTGTCGCTTACGACGGTTTTAATGACCCGGAGCTTCGTTATCGCCAGCGTTACGTGGATTTGGTAGTAAACGAGGGTGTAAAAGATATTTTCATGAAACGTGCGGCTATCATCAAGACCATGCGTACCGCCTTGGATGAGGCCGGATACACGGAGGTAGAGACTCCGATCCTGCAATCTATCGCAGGAGGAGCCAGCGCACGTCCATTCATCACGCATCACAACTCTTTGGATATCGATCTGTATTTGCGTATCGCTACCGAGTTGTATTTGAAACGATTGATCGTCGGTGGATTCGAGGGTGTATATGAGATCGGTAAGAATTTCCGTAACGAGGGTATGGACCGTACGCACAACCCGGAGTTCACTTGTATGGAACTTTATGTCCAATACAAGGACTATAACTGGATGATGAGCTTCACTGAGAAGCTGTTGGAGCGTATCTGTATCGCCGTGAACGGTACGAGCGAGAGCACGATCGACGGTAAGACAATCAGCTTCAAGGCTCCTTTCCGCCGCTTGCCGATCTTGGAGGCGATCAAGGAAAAGACGGGTTACGACTTGGAAGGTAAGACCGAGGACGAGATTCGTGCGATCTGCAAGGAATTGAAGATGGAGATCGACGATACGATGGGTAAAGGTAAATTGATCGACGAGATCTTCGGGGAGTTCTGCGAGGGTACGTTTATCCAGCCGACCTTCATCATCGACTATCCGGTTGAGATGAGTCCGCTGACTAAGATGCACCGTAGCAAACCGGGATTGACCGAACGCTTCGAGTTGATGGTAAACGGAAAGGAATTGGCGAACGCTTATAGCGAGCTGAACGATCCGATCGACCAAGAAGAACGTTTCAAGGAGCAATTACGCTTGAGCGAGAAAGGGGACGACGAGGCGATGTTCATCGATCAAGATTTCTTACGCGCCCTTCAATTCGGTATGCCTCCTACGTCGGGTATCGGTATTGGTATCGACCGTCTGGTTATGTTGATGACCGGACAGACAACGATCCAAGAGGTATTGCTTTTCCCTCAAATGCGTCCGGAGAAAACCGTAAAGAAAGATAACGCCGACAAATACGTGGCCTTGGGCATTTCCGAGGAGTGGGTTCCCGCTTTGCAGAAAGCCGGCTACCTGACGGTTGACACGCTGAAAGAAGCGAACGCCAACAAATTAAGACAAGAGCTTTGCGAGCTTAATAAAAAATATAAGTTAGAACTGCAAAATCCTACGGTCCAAGAAATAGAAGCTTGGATAGCCAATGTAGGAGAATAAAAGCGTGATACGATGGATTTGCCCGGAAAAATCGCGATAATGGGAGGTGGTAGCTGGGCTACCGCCTTAGCCAAGATCGTACTTTCAACTCAAGATAGTATCAACTGGTACATGCGTAGGCCCGATCGTATCGAGGAGTTCAAGCAGTTGGGACACAATCCGTGTTACCTCACCGCCGTGAAATTCGACACGAACAAGATAAACTTCTATTCCAATATCAACCAAGCGATCAAGGACTCGGATACCTTGATCTTCGCTACGCCTTCCCCTTTCTTGAAACAACATTTGAAGAAGGTGAAGACCTCTTTGAAAGATAAGTTTATCATCTCGGCGATCAAGGGTATCGTACCAGATGAGAATATGTTGATTACGGATTACTTCGCGGAGTATTACAAGGTTCCAACAGAAAATATAGCAGTTATCGGTGGTCCCTGTCATGCGGAAGAGATCGCTCTGGAACGGCTCTCGTACATTACGTTGGCTTGTTCTGACATCGAGAAGGTCCGTACGATATCCCCCGTTTTCAAGAATCAATACTTAAAGAATTCCTTCTGTAAGGATGTGACCGGTATCGAATACGCCGCCGTACTGAAGAACGTGTACGCTATCGCCGCCGGTATTTGCCATGGAATGAAATATGGCGATAACTTCCAAGCCGTATTTATCTCGAACGCTATTGAGGAGATGCGTAATTTCGTGGACGCCGTACACGGGCTGGAGCGGGATATCACCGACTCCGTCTACCTTGGCGATTTGCTGGTTACCGCTTATTCCCGGTTCAGCCGTAACCGTACTTTCGGAACCATGATCGGTAAAGGATATTCCGTGAAGACAGCGCAGCTGGAGATGGAAATGATCGCCGAGGGATATTATGGAACCAAGTGTATGCGTGAGATCAACGAGAAATATAAAGTGAACATGCCGATACTGGACGCTGTTTATGATATATTGTACGAGAAGAAATCGCCGACAACGGTCATTCGTCAATTAACGGAAACGTTTAAATAAAATAGCATATGAAAAACATCAGTTTAAACATCGACAAGGCTCTGGGCACTGTCTCCAAGGAACAGGTTTACGCTCAAGAGGCCAAGGCAATGGAATGTATTGCCACATTACATAACGGTAACGGAGCAGGTAACGACTTTTTGGGTTGGTTACATCTCCCCTCTTCTATCACGGACACAGAGTTGGCCGACATCGAGAATACGGCGAACGTGCTTCGTTCTAAATGTGAGGTGGTCGTAGCCATTGGTATCGGTGGTAGCTATTTGGGTACCAAAGCGGTAGTAGAAGCGTTAAACAACAGCTTCGACTGGTTGCAAAACGGCCGTAAAAACCCGGTTATGTTATACGCCGGACACAATATCGGAGAGGATTATCTTTATGAATTAAGCGAAGTCTTGAAAGGTAAGCAATTCGGTATTATCAATATCTCCAAGTCTGGTACGACTACAGAGCCGGCTTTGGCTTTCCGTATCTTGAAGAAACAATTGGAAGATGCTGTTGGCAAGGAAGAGGCTAAACATCGTATCGTAGCTATCACGGACGCTAAGAGAGGCGCTTTGCGTACTTTGGCAGATCAAGAAGGTTACAAGACTTTCATCATCCCTGATAACGTAGGTGGACGTTTCTCTGTTTTGACTCCGGTAGGTTTGCTCCCGATCGCCGTGGCAGGTATCAGCATCCGCAACTTGGTTGCTGGAGCTGTTTCCATGGAAAAAGCTACAGACGCGAGCGTTCCTTTCGCTGATAATATGGCTGCTATCTATGCCGCTACTCGTAATGAGTTATATAAGAACGGTAAAAAGATTGAGATCTTGGCTAACTTCCATCCGAAATTGCACTATATCGCAGAATGGTGGAAACAACTTTACGGAGAGAGCGAAGGTAAAGACGGTAAAGGTATTTTCCCAGCATCCGTAGATTTGACAACCGATTTGCATTCCATGGGTCAATGGATCCAAGACGGTGAGCGTACGATTTTCGAAACGGTTATCTCCGTGGAAGCTACAGATCATAGCGTATTGGTCCCTACAGATGAAGCCGATTTAGATGGCTTGAACTTCTTGGCAGGCAAGCATGTAGACGAGGTAAACAAGATGGCCGAATTAGGTACTCAGTTGGCTCACGTAGATGGTGGTGTTCCTAATATTAAGGTTAATATGCCAGAAGTAAGCGCATTCTATATCGGTCAGTTGTTCTATTTCTTCGAGAAAGCTTGCGGTATCAGTGGTTATATGTTAGGTGTGAATCCTTTCAATCAACCGGGTGTCGAGGCTTATAAGAAGAATATGTTCGCCCTGTTGAATAAGCCGGGATACGAGAAAGAAAGCGAAGCTATCAAAGCACGTTTATAATACGATTTACCCCATAAAAAAACGGTTTTCTCATCACGAGGAAACCGTTTTTTCGTTTGAATAGTTTTTATTACTCATTTAATTCTTTAAGTAAATCGCTCCCGGCTTTGAATTTGACCGAGACACGTGGAGTAATCATTACTTCCTCCCCTGTTTTCGGATTACGTGCCAATCGCTCGGATTGTTGCCAAG
>ERZ1505007.755-NODE-755-length-11064-cov-5.106368_pt1 | contig 11064 bp, 10 predicted proteins | sample MGYA00572254_ERZ1505007 | MGnify/ENA primary metagenome ERZ1505007 (study PRJEB39906, sample SAMEA3182081) | gut metagenome | biome: human; feature: gut; material: Stool; isolation source: human stools | place: Canada | collected 2012-12-04 ... | reverse complement strand
GGGTATGTCTAAAACGATAACATGCCGAATGGAAACCTTGTTGGGGCGCTACGCCCCTAAATTCCCATTTAACGAACAATCATTTACAATGAGTTCAATATTTGATTTGCCCGGTTCACGGTTACTGCTGCCGGGGTTTCCGGCATACTACCCAAGTTGAACGGAGCAAGCATTTTCTCTATTTTCTTTAATCCGGCTTTATTTCCCTTTTTCTCAAATTCCTGACGGAGGATATTTATCTTCTCGTGCGCCTGAATTCCTTCAATCAAGCGTTCGAAACGGATACAGCTACGGGCTCCCGGATATACAAGATACGTATCTCCCCCTGCCCAACTGCGGAAACGGGAATCGAGCAGCGGTTCCAATGGCCAGCTGTTGTATGCCCAACGCAAATAACCGTCCAGGTGTTTCTTAGAAGAATAATAACTTATCCAGACAGCTTCTGCAGGATCGGAGAAAGTAAATGTATTGGGATGGGCTTCCGTACAGCAGGTGTAATAGTTGGTACGTTTGTTCTCTGCCGCACGGCGGAGACGTACTTCTTCGGGGAAGTTCTGTCCGATTACGATACAGTAATCATATAGATCGGGCTCAATCTCCGCATGGTAATTTCCTGCCAACGAAACTTTAAAATCCGGATCTGCCTTACGAATCACCTTCAAGGTCTTCTGCATCACTTCCATCGGACGTTCATCCATTGCAATAGCACAGATATCGAACCATCCTTTTTCTTTCAGGTGCTTGGAGAAAGACGAAAGCATTGCTACCCACATTTCTTCGTAAGCCTCCTCGCCCGGTGCTGTTTTCACAAATTTCAGCGAGTTGGTTGCCTGGTCGTAATACTGGAATGACAACTCCCAGGGAACCATTGAATAACAGTTGATCTGTTTGTCAATGCCCACACTCATCATAAATTCTACCCAACGGTCGAAAATGGTATAGTCGAAAGACCATGTGCCGTCCGCCCGTTTCATCCAGGTAACCATTGTATCAAAATAATCTTCCGTCTGACCGTTCCAGGGTTTGTGCATCAAAGTAGCCGTGATAATCTTTTGTCCGGCGTCTGCCAGCATTTTCATCAAAGGACGCATCGCGTCTAAATGCTCCTGACTCCATAGAGGAACCTGATAGTAACGTGCCACTGCATAGGGACTTTGCCACAAATCCAGGTGGTAAGCCCACTCCGAAGGCGCCGGAAGTTCGCGGGAAGAAACCGTAATTTCCAGATTCAGGCGTTGCAACAGACGAGAGCCGTCGTTGATTAGCAACTCCCCTTTATACGTTCCGGGAACAGCCGATTGAGGAATCCAACACTGCACCCAGACAGGTTGAACTGTGCGGGCAGGCAAAGCCATTGCTTTCAGACTGGTATCAATAGGGTCGGCCACCAATAATGAATCATAATCCACCGCTTTCCGATGTCCGCAGGCACCTCTGCCGTCTTTGTTCAATTCGTCCGTCATCACATAACGAACAAAACCGCCGGTGAATGCATCTTGGGGAAGAACATTTCCTTTCTTGTCTTTGAAATCACCAAAGCTGAAATTCAGGTCTTTCAGTTCTACACCTGTCCATACAACCGCTTGCGCGTTCACACGTTCACCACGCCAGCCTTTCAAAGCAACCGTTTGCTGGTTCTTCAACTGGGGAAGCCCGTGTTTTGCGTACCGGACGTCTGTTGTACCCCAAGACACTTGTGTTGTTGTCACTGCCGCCCATTCTTTATCAGACGGCGCAGCAGGATCGGGCAATTCCTGATAAGTCTGTAAAGGGAACTTCGGTTGTCCTGTCGGAACACCACATTGAGTGACTCCTTGCTGGGCAAAAACTGCGCCTACGCTAAAGAGACAAGTCAGGGAAAAAATAGTAAGTCGTTTCATGGTTAGTTAATTAAATGATTAAAGGTTTTTATTAGGGGGAAAAATATTCAATCACATGGGGTCTACATCATAATAGACAATCAAAGATTTATAGCGTTCATCTTCCAACATCTCCCGTTGGATGCGCAACAGCAACTCCCGGGCACGTCCCATCGGAGCATTCTGCTCAATCTTGACGACAATCTTTTTGATAAACAACGTTTGGATACGGGCAACAGGAGGTTTATCCGGCCCCAACACCCGATTGCCAAATACCGCCCGCAGCTTATCCGCCATCACTGTCGCCATCTGATCCAGCAACGCTTCATTATGATTTTTCAGATAAACATATACCAACCGGTAATAAGGAGGATAATGGAACATCTGCCGTTCCGCCAACTGCCCGCCTACCATGTCTTCATAATCATTGGCAATGACCTGATGAATGATAGGATGCTCGATGCTCTTGGTTTGCAGCACCACCCTACCCCGTTTGTTCTTACGTCCGGCACGTCCCGCTACTTGCGCCATCAACTGGAAAGCCCGTTCATAGGAACGGAAATCCGGATAATTCAGCATCGTATCGGCATTCAGTATACCTACAATACTGACATGATCGAAATCCAATCCTTTTGAAACCATTTGCGTACCGATCAATATATCCGTCTTTCCCTGTTCGAAATCCGCAATAATCTTTTCATAAGCAGAGCGGGTGCGTGTGGTATCCAAGTCCATTCGTGCCACTGCCGCTTCGGGAAAAAGGATTTTAATGTCATCTTCAATCTTTTCCGTACCAAAGCCACGGTTCACCAGTTCCGTACCTTCGCAGGCAGGACAGGATTTCGGCAGTTGGTAGGTATAACCGCAATAATGACAGGTTAGCTGATTGATTCCTTTATGATAGGTAAGGCTTACATCGCAATTCTTACACTTGGGCACCCAACCGCAGGTACGACACTCCACCATCGGAGCAAACCCGCGACGGTTCTGAAAGAGAATCACTTGCTCTTCCTGTTCCAAAGCCTCTTTCATGTATTGTATCAAGAGCGGTGAGAATTGTCCCACCATCCTCTTTTTGCGATGCAATTCCTTTATATCCACCGGAATAATCTCCGGCAATTGAATTTCTTTATATCGTTCTTTTAGTTGTACAAAACCATATTTCCCCTCCCCTGCATTCTGCCACGACTCGATGGAAGGAGTAGCCGTTCCCAACAGGGTTTTAGCTCCGTACATGGCAGCCAGCACAATCGCTGCGCTACGGGCATGATAGCGGGGAGCAGGATCTTGTTGCTTATACGTATTTTCGTGCTCTTCGTCCACAATCACCAGTCCCAGATTCCGGAAAGGAAGAAACACGGAAGAGCGAACACCCAGGATAATATCATACCCATTCTCTCCCAGTTGTTTCCGCCATATTTCAACCCGTTCGGCATCGGGGAATTTAGAATGGTAGATCCCCAGGCGAGCACCGAAAACCCGTTGCAGACGCTCTGTAATTTGAGTAGTCAAGGCAATCTCCGGCAACAAATATAAGACTTGTTTTCCCTGACGAATCGTTTCTTCAATCAGATGGATATACACTTCCGTCTTCCCGCTGGACGTTACTCCATGAAGCAGACACACGTTTTTCTCCTGGAAAGACTGAACGATTTCATCATGTGCCCGTTGCTGAAACTCGTTCAAGGCGTTCAGCTCGACCACTTCTTTCTCCTGTTTATTCAACCGTCCGATTTCGTGATAGTAGATTTCGAAAATCTTCTTATCCACCAGCCCGTTCAGTACCGAAGGAGCCACATTAGCCCGTTGCAACAATTCTTTCTTGGAGACTTCTTTCGGAGTTCCGGTTCCTAAAATACCTGAATACTCTACATACTTCATGAGCAACGCCAGTTGCTTCGGAGCACGAGACAGAATATCAAACAGAATATGGAGTTGCTTTTCATCTGCCGTACCCGCAAGCCGCACCCGTGCCTCTGTCTTAGGCTTATAAGTGCGTTTCAATTCTTCCTTTACAAAAATGGCTTCTTTATCGAGCAGGGACTTGATGGCAGTAAGAATATTTTTTATGCCGCTGTCTTTCTCCAGTTTAGTGACGGACTGCTGCGCATCTACGGCAAGTAAATCCCAAATGCGTTGTTCCCGTTCCGGCAATGGCGCATCCGCCTCAAAATCGGGATTATATTCAACAATCGTTTCACTCTCCAGCTTCAGGCCGGAAGGAAGTGCCGCTTTATACACATCTCCCTGTGTACAGAGATAGTAATCGGCTATCCATTCCCAAAATTTGAACTGAACGGGTAGTAAAATGGGAGAAGCATCCAGCAATGCAGATATATCTTTCACTTCGTACTCCGTTGGAGCACAATAATGAACGTTAAGGACGATAGCCGTATAAAACTTCTTTCGCCCGAAAGGAACTACCACACGGCAGCCTATCTTCACATCTTCCGCACATTCGTCCGGCAAAGAGTAAGTGAAACTCTTCGGAAGCGGAAGCGGTAATATGACATCTACATATTTTTTCATTGCAGGTACAAAAATACAATAAAAAAATGGGGAATGAAAAAGAAGGAAGAGAGAACACTCAAAAGAAAAACGCTTCTTAAGGCAGGATTGGGCAGAAACAGTTTCGAGGCTGCAACAGGGCAGCCCCCGAACAAAAAAAGAGTTCCCGTTCACCGGAAACTCTTTTTTATATACGATGTAAAATGACAGACTATTTAAAAAATATAGGCAACAGATACCTGCCAAGTCTTAGTCTTATAAGAAGCGTCTGTTCCTTCAATATCCGCAGTGTCGCCCAATGGGATATTGTAGTTAGCACCTACCTGCAGATGGTTCAGCAACTTCAAACCGGCACCCACATTAATACCTACTTGCGCTTTCTTCTTATCAATTCCCGATTTCTTTTCAAAATCGAAATAAAAATCAGGACCTGCAGCAAGATAAATACCGGCCATACTTCCCAAACCGATTGTATATTTCAGGTTTACAGGAATATCAATACCGTTTTGCTTGATAGTCAAATCCTCGTTTCCTTCAGAAACCTTTATACCTCTTTGAGCAAAAAGCAAGGCAGCATCTACTCCCAACCCTACGATTGGAATATTAAACTCGGCCATCGGACCAATAAAGAAACCGGTAAAATTATCCTTCTTAAAGTTATCGCCTACATTAGAGAAACTCGCCTTCGACAAGTTCAAACCTCCTTTTACACCAAAGTGTATTTGCGCCTGGGCAGGCATCGCCATACCGATACATACGGCAATCATTAAAGCACCAAAAATCTTTTTCATAAATTTACGTGTTTATAATTCGGGACAAAGATATATAATTAGAATAAATAAACACAATTTATCGGTTTTTTGTTCGCTCAAAGTCGCTGTTGTTCACTTAATCCGACGCCCGTACTTTTATATTTGCTCTTTTGGAGATTAAACTTATAATGAACAGTCAGTAATTGCAGATACAAATGGGTTCCTGAAAAGAGAAAACTTACCGCCACATCTCCCATGAAATCTTCTATCAAAACTTTTTGTTGCCATTATACTTCATTTTTTAATTTATCATTCTTATTGTTTAAAAGAGCCCTCTACTCTTATAGACAATCGAGATGAAGAAATATTTTATGAAGTTACGAAAAAAATAATAGATTCACGTTTTTTCTAACCAAAGAGGAGATATATAAATAAAGAAAGAGCCGAAGAATATTCTCCGGCTCTTTCTTTATTTATATACCTATGATTGGTTTTACAATTTCAATCCTCAACCCCAGTGCATTCACTATTCGATAGAATGTCCCAACACTAGGATTTATTGCTCCGCTTTCAATACGTGAAATATACGATTTAGTCGCATTGATTCTTTTAGCCAATTCTGTTTGGGTTACTTTCGCTTCCCGCCTTGCATCCAACAATATTTGACCAGTATAAAAAGCGTATGCCTCTTCATCAAACTTTTCACGTTCCGGAGTTCCAGGTGTTCCGAACTCTCTGTCAAGTTCTGCGCTAATATCAGTCAGCATGTTGTTTTTTGTACTCATAATATTCCTCCTTTATCTTTAAAGCCTTATCTATTTCTGTCTCCGGGGTCTTCTGTGTCTTCTTTTGGAAACAATTAAATAAGACAACTATTTGTCCTTCATCAAATATAAAAAAAATACGATAGATATTTCCATTATATGATATACGTAGTTCATACAAACCATCACGTATAGACCTTATAAATTTAATAGGCAAACGATCCTCTGTTCCAAGTAATGAAAGCACATACTTCACTTTTTGAATCTCTTTCTCTGTTAGAGTAGCAAGAAAATCTTTGTAGTATTGACCATATGCTATTATTTTTCTTCTCATACTGCAAATATAGCAAAAGTTTCAATATCTTGCAACTTTTACTATAGAATTAAATCCACCAACATTTTCTCATTCTACCTCCTGATTATCATACATAACCTTTTCAGCCAACACGTGCGGCAAGTGGTTTGTTCCAATGTAAGTTCTTTTTCTAAATGCCGCACCCGGTCACATTGCTTCAACCATTTGCCCTGCAGTGCATCATACAAAAATTTAGCTCCTTTATACATGGTGATTTCCTTATCTTGTTTGCCTAAAAGTGATGCGTATATTGAACAGACTTGAGATTTATCCATGCAATATCGTTCCAACTTTTCGATATACATCAATGTAATCCCCTTTTTATTCCGGTTGATAAAATCCTGAATACTTTCATCGTCGATGATGTCGATGTCAGCTCTTTGGTAGTCCACGGTGATTTCTCTTATCTCTATCAAGACCCAAATATATTCTGTCTCGAATCCGTACTTTGCAGCCGCTTCTTCTATACTAATCCATTGTGCCATAGCGTTTGTTCTTTTATGTGTGATACAATAAGGGATGAATAATGTTTTATTCATGTATATTAGCACAACGAGCATCCACTCTTTTTGCAGTCCGCCGGATGGAGATTGGCTAGGTTAAATTGTGGGGTAATTGATAACCGGCCGAATACAAGAAAGACGCAGATGCTGCTGTACCATTATCCGACCTTAAGGCTAGCAACACCTTTAAAGAAGATAATGATAACAGCAGACACCCACGTCAATCGTTTATATATAACACATCTCTTACGGATATGTTGATATACAGCCGTTCACGTGGAGTATCTACCGTATCATCTCTCTCTTTTGAAAGTTTGCTATTTTTAAGGTCGAGAGATAATACGCTTTTACTCCATATAGGAAATAAAAACCGCTTTCTGTCTATTTCATCACGCTGATGGGCTGAAAGCGTATGACAAAGATATATGTTTTTTTTGAAAGGTAGCAGAAATATGGAAATAAATATAGGAAGTTCTGTATTAAAATGAATTTGATAAAATATAATCCTGTTTCTTATTTCTGATTACCGAAATCCGTCACCAATAAAAATAAATAAGCAATTTTACTCTCATACTCTCATCAATCATTTAAAAAGCCTTTATTCATCGGAGTTACAGGTATGAGAGTAAGTATGATAGTAAGATGAGAGTAACTTTTACTCTCATCCAAGCAAGCAAACGTCGGTTTCCAGCGTAGGAAACTAGAGTTCCGAGGCGGGAAACCGCAGTTTCCAAGGCAGGAAACGACAGTGTCCATGTATGGATACCGAAGTTTCCGTACATAGATACTGCAGTCTCCTTATAGGGATACCATGAACCTCCCATAGCTTTGCATAAAGAAATCAAGGGCTTTTCTTCAGTTATATTATGCGTTGCAGATACTTTATCTGCAACGTATCTGCAACAGGTATCTGCAACGCTCCAACTGCCTATTTACTAATACATTACAAGCGTTTTGTTGCAGGTGGCAGATACTTTGATGTTTTTTAAACTTTATGGGAGAAGATTATACTCATTCTTACTACTATGAAAACAAATCATTTAACGCCTCGCTCATACTAGGATGAGTAAAAATGAAGTCACGCAGGAAAGTATAATCCTGCCCTGTCTTCATTGCAACAGCAACTATATTGATTACTTCGCTAGAATCAGGTGCAAACAGCATACAGCCCAATATTTTTCCCGTATTCTTATCAATAACAGCTTTCAAAAGGCCGTCCGTTTCTCCCAATGTTTTCGCTCTTGGTATCGCCATAACGGGCAATTTCTTGATAATAATATCCAAATTCTGTTTACGAGCCTCTTCTTCATTCAATCCGATACGTGCTAATGGAGGATCAATAAAAACAGAGTAGCTAACCGGATTGCGATCATTCGTTGTCCGTTCTTTATCGCCAAACAGATCCTCCCGGATAATCCGGTAATCATCCAATGAAATATAAGTGAACTGCAAACCACCTTTCACATCACCAACGGCACGTATATTCGGTTGGGTTGTTTTCAGATATTCATCCACAATGATCGCTCCGCGTGCATCCGTCTCCACTCCGGCAACTTCCAAATTCAGATCTTTCGTGTTCGGTCGGCGTCCTGTCGCCAGCAATACAGCATCAGCTTCAAGTTCCACCACCTCACCAGTTTGTGAATCAGAAAAAACAACGACTGCTCCATCTTCGATATGTTTCACAGATTGAACCTTTGCATTCATTCGAAAAACAATGCCTTTTTTCTCTAATGTTTCTTTTACACTTGCAGCAATATCCCGGTCTTCACGCACAATCAGTTCAGGATAACTTTCGAGTACGGTCACCTGTGAACCGAACGAAGCATACATAGACGCAAACTCCAAACCAATGTAACCGCCACCGATAATAACCAGCCGGCGGGGAAGCTCGGTCAATTCCATGATTGAGGTACTTGTATAAACCAACGGATTACCCGCAACTCCCTCAATGGGAGGAATAACTGTTTCTGCTCCCGTATTGATAATAATTTGCTTCGATGTCAGCATTATTTCTTCAGTAGATGTACGGACAGAAACCACATCGGAAGAGACAAAAGAGCCTACACCTGTATAGACTGTTACATTGGGATTATCTGCCAGATTATGGTAATTCTTATTTCTCAATGCACTTGTCACAGCCTCTTTCACAGAAATGGCATTGCGATAGAACTCACTCCTTTCTTCAAATGTAGCGTCTTTCATACCGGAAGCAATTTTAGCCTGATGAACCAATGTTTTGGTCGGAATACAGCCAATATTAATACACGTTCCTCCATACATTTTATCCGAACGTTCAACAATGGCAACTTTTCGCCCACGCTTTGCAAACTCTGCCGCAAGGGTTTTCCCTCCCTTGCCAAAACCGATAATAATAACGTCAAATGCATTCATATCCATATAGTTTTAATTGGTTCTAAATTTACTTGTTAAGTTCATAACTAATGATGTTGCAAAGTTCACTGTTTTTAAAGTAATGAACAATAACTATTTTACCGGATAAGTTAGCAATTATTCCCATATAGAATAAAAGTAACAAATAATCAAAATCGCCGGAGCAGATCAGTGACCTGCCCGGCGATTTCCCTATTGAATCGATTCCCACTTACTATCTATCAACGGTTGGGATGAATATCCAGTTTGACTGGTTTAATCATATTTTCAGGTTCCAGAATGGTATCCAAATCTTTCTTGGAAAGGATATTATGTTCCAAAACAAGTTCATACACTCCCTTTCCTGTTTCCAATGCTTCTTTAGCTATCTTGGTAGAATTTTTATAACCAATCACCGGATTCAGGGCTGTCACTACACCAATGCTGTTGTGCACATCTCTCCGGCATTTTTCTTCATTGGCTGTTATGCCGTCGATACATAACGTACGTAAGGTATCGAAGCCATTCATCAACAAGTCGGCAGACTCGAAACAGCATTGCGCCATCACCGGTTCCATTGCATTCAGCTCCATTTGAGCGGCTTCGCCACTCATGGCCACACAAAGATCATTTCCTATCACCTTATAAGCCACCTGATTCATCACTTCAGGAATCACCGGGTTCACTTTTCCCGGCATGATGGATGAACCCGGTTGCATAGCCGGCAGATTAATTTCGCCCAATCCACAACGCGGACCGGAAGCCAGCAACCGCAAGTCATTGCATATCTTATTCATTTTGACAGCTATACGCCTCATCGCTCCCGAATAACCTACCATGCAGGAAGTGTCCGAAGTGGCCCCCACCAAATCATCGGCAAGTTTTATATCCAGTCCCGTAATCTTGCGCAAAGCGGCAATGCACTTCTCCGCATATTCCGGTTCGGCGGTGATTCCGGTTCCGATGGCCGTGGCTCCCATGTTGACTGTCAGAAAGTCCTGCGCGGCAAAATCAAGATTCTTCACTTCATGTTCAAGAATACTCGCAAACCCGTTGAAGGTCTGTCCGAGAGTCATTGGTACGGCATCTTCCAGTTGGGTACGTCCCATTTTGATGATATGCGCAAACTCATTTCCTTTCTTCCGGAAAGCCTCTATCAACACCTCGAAATGCTTAACTAATTTCAAATGAGTGTAATAGAGTCCAATGTGGATAGCGGTGGGATAAGCATCGTTGGTAGATTGCGAGCGGTTGACATGATCGTTAGGCGAACAGTATTGATACTCTCCGCGCTGATGCCCCATCAGTTCCAATGCCCGGTTGGCAACCACTTCATTGATATTCATGTTCGTGGTAGTACCCGCGCCTCCCTGAATCATATCTACGGGGAACTGTTCGTGATGCTTTCCTTCAAGTATTTCTTTACAAGCTCTCAAGATAGCATCCGTTTGTTCTTCGGTTAATAAGTCCAGTTCGCGGTTGGCAACGGCGGCTCCCATTTTTGTGATAGCCAATGCCCGGATAAACAAAGGGTACTCATTTAAATGAAACTTACTGATGCGAAAGTTTTCGATACCGCGGAGCGTCTGTACTCCGTACAGTGCACTTTCCGGCACTTCACGACTACCTATCAGGTCACTCTCCGTACGAGTTTTTTTTTGATAAATTCTGTTCCATATCGGTTGTTTTATAACAATAACATTTTGGTTAGTACTTATATAACCAACGAGAAAGGTTATTGTTTTAATAAATATGCAAAAACTATTCAATAACTTTTTTGTTGTTAATACAAGAAAAAGAAAATACAAAGAGAGAAATCACTTATCTTTGTTTCGAACTTAAAACAACAACCTATGATATTACAATTAGCATTTGTTCTGACAGCCATTATTATTGGCGCACGCCTGGGAGGTATCGGACTTGGCGTAATGGGAGGCGTAGGGTTGGCAA
>ERZ1505007.731-NODE-731-length-11448-cov-5.369613_pt1 | contig 11448 bp, 9 predicted proteins | sample MGYA00572254_ERZ1505007 | MGnify/ENA primary metagenome ERZ1505007 (study PRJEB39906, sample SAMEA3182081) | gut metagenome | biome: human; feature: gut; material: Stool; isolation source: human stools | place: Canada | collected 2012-12-04 ... | reverse complement strand
GCTCGGAGATGTGTATAAGAGACAGGTGTGGGGGCGGGCTCCGGAGCTTTTCCCTGGTGCGGGCGGGTGCGTGGGGGCGCGGGGAGGCGCGGCAGGAGGTGTGTGTGGGCGGTTGGTTTGGGCGCCGGAGAGGAGGTCGTGGGGCAAGCGAGTGTTGGACGCTTGTGTCGTCGGGTAGGCGACTGTCTGTGTGTGGGGGGGGTAGTGCCGGACCGGGTGGCGGAGAGGATGCCGGAACAGCCGGGGTGAGGCGGCGGAGAACAAAAAAACGGAGGCCGCACAGATGCGGCCTCCGTGGTCCGGCGGCGGTTAGCCCGCGGCGCACTATTCGTACTGTCCCGACTTGAGGCGCTCAACCTCCTCGCGCGTGAGGAAGCGCCACTGTCCGCGCTTGAGGTTCTTCTTCGTCAGACCGGCGTAGTAGACCCGGTCGAGCTTCAGCACCGTATAGCCCAGATGCTCGAAGATGCGCCGCACGATGCGGTTGCGCCCCGAGTGGATTTCGATGCCGACCTCCTCCTTGTTCTCCGATACGTAGGAGATTTCATCGGCATAGATTTCGCCGTCCTCGAGCGTGATGCCCTCGGCGATGGCATCCATGTCGGCACGCGTGAGGGGCTTGTCGAGCGTCACCTGGTAAATCTTCTTCTTGCGGTAGGAGGGGTGGGTGAGTTGCTTGGTCAGGTCGCCGTCGTTGGTGAAGAGCAGCAGCCCCACGCTGTTCTTGTCGAGCCGGCCAACCGGATAGATGCGCTCCGTGCAGGCTCCCTTGACCAGCTCCATCACCGTCTTGTCGGTGTGGGGGTCCTCCATCGTGGTCACATATCCCTTGGGCTTGTTGAGCACGAGGTAGACTTTCTTCTCGCCCTGTACGCGCTCGCCGTTGAAGCGCACGTCGTCCGTCGGCTTCACCTTGCTCCCCAGCTCCGTGACCACCTGCCCGTTGACCGTGACCACGCCCGCCTGGATGTAGTCGTCGGCCTCGCGGCGCGAGCAGAGGCCCGACTGCGCGATGAAGCGGTTGAGGCGAATCTCGCCGCTCCCCTTCGCCGCGTCGAAACGCGGATAGGAGCTCCGTTCGCCGCGCCGCTCCGAGGCGAAGCGTCCGCCGCGCTCCTCGCGGCGCCCGTCGTACGAGGGCCGTTCGCCATACTTGCGCGGAGCCTTGCGCTCGCCGTATGCCGAGGCGGAGCGCCCCTCTGCGCGGTTGTTGTCGTATCGCTTGTTGGGTTTGTGCGGTGCGTGGCCGTACTCCCCGGCGCGGCGTTCGCGGCGGTCGTCGCGGCGGTCGTCACGGCGGTCGTCACGGCGGTCGTCACGGCCGCGGCCTGCACGCCGCTCCTCGTCACGCTCGTCGCGCTGCCCGTAGCGGCCGTACTCCTCGCGCGGCTCCTCGTCGTAGTAACCGTACTGCTCTTCGCGGCGGTCGCGGCGCTCGTAGCGCTCATAGCGGCCGCGCGTCTCGTGCCGCTCGTCGCGGTCGCGCGTTGCGTACTGCCCGCGGCGGCTCTCGCCTCCGCGTGCGGCGCCTCCCCGGCCCTGGAAGCCTCGTCCGGAGTGCTCCTTCTCGCCGTAGTGCGGACGCTCGCCGTAGCTGCGGCCTTGCTGCTCCTCGTGCAGCGGGCGGTTGTCGGCCGTGAAGTTGGGGTTGTACGAAGCCCGTTTGCGGGGCTGTCGGTCCGTTGTGGGTCGCTCCGAGTCGGCGGCATCGCGCTGCGGACGCGGGCTGCGCTCAACGCGTTCCGCCGTGACCGTTGCGGTACGCACCCGCTTGTCACGCCCGAAGCGTGCGAGTGCGTCGGTTGAGTCGTTCTTGTGTTCTTTCATACGAATGGTCGAGTTCGACGTGGATGTTTTTTCGGTATGGTCTGTTTGCTGAACGGAGGCTCCTGCCGGCGGCGGAATACGTCGAACTCGTTTCGGGGCGTCGCTGACGCCCGGATTCCTGCCGGCATTTGCCCCTTTTGCCCGGTCGGCGGCTGCGTCTCCGCCGTGCGGAGCGGCGGCCCTGCGCATGGGTCCGGGCACGGGAAGGGGGCTTCCCCTCCGATGCGCTAACCCGCACGCGTCGACAAGGTTGCGCAAAGGTAATTCAATTTTCGGGATTCTGCACACGCTTCGTGCCGAAATCGGAAACAAAAGGGGGGCGGGGCCTTCATTTTGTCGAATTAAAGTGTATCTTTGTATTCGCTTCGCCGGAACCCCCTGCCGCGGCGGCTCTTTGCGGCATCTACCCTCCGGCGGCGAGTGCCCATGTCGATGAACCGCGAAATCCTGCGCCTGGCGCTGCCCAACATCGTCTCGAACATCACGGTGCCCCTGATGGGCATCGTCGGTACGGCCATCGCCGGCCACTCGGCAGGTGACTCGGCGGCCAACATCGGGGCGCTGGCCATCGGGGTCTCGATTTTCAACTTCATCTACTGGAACTGCTCCTTCGTGCGGATGGGCACGAGCGGCTTCACGGCGCAGGCCTTCGGTGCGGGCGACTTCCGCGAGTGCACCAACATGCTGGCCCGTGCGCTGGTGGTGGCCGCCTCGATGGGGCTGCTGGTCGTCGCGCTGCAGTACCCCATCGGCGAGCTGGCGCTCTGGGCCATGAACGGCGGCGAGATGACGCGCGCCTACTTCTACGCCCGCATCTGGGCCGTCCCGGCGGGCATCATGCTCTTCGGCTTCAACGGCTGGTATACGGGCATGCAGAACGCCCTGATTCCGATGTGCACGGCCGTGACGGTCAACATCGTCCACGTGGGGTGCAGCCTCTGGTTCGCCTTCGGCATGAAGATGGGCATCGTCGGCATCGCCTACGGCTCCGTTGCGGGGCAGTGGACGGGGGTGATGCTGGCGGCGCTGCTGCTGGTGTGGCGCTACCGGCACGTGCTGACGGGCATCGACTGGCGCGAGGTCTTCGACCTGCGTCCGCTGCGCCACTTCTTCATCGTCAACCGCGACATCATGCTGCGCACGCTCTGCATCGTGGCCGTCTACACCTTCTTCACGGGGGCCTCGGCCCGCATGGACAACCCGGCGATGCTGGCGGTCAACACGCTGCTGCTCGAGCTCTTCACCCTCTTCTCCTACATGAACGACGGCTTCGCCTATGCCGCCGAGGCGCTCACGGGGCGCTTCATCGGGGCGCGCGACGGCCGCTCGCTGCGCGCATGCCTCAAGCGCTGCATCTTCTGGGGGACGGCCGTCTCGGCCCTCTTCGTGGGTATCTACATCGTCTGGTGGCGCGACCTGGTGGGGCTCTTCGTCGACGCGTCGGCCCCCGACGCCCCAACCATCGTCGAGCTTGCCGGGCGCTACATCGTCTGGATTATCATCATCCCCATCGCCAGCGCCATGCCCTTCATCATGGACGGCATCATGGTGGGAGCGACCCATACGCGCGTGATGCGCAACTCGATGTTCTGGGCTACGGCGGCCTACTTCGCCATCTACCACCTCTTCTACGGGTGGATTGGCAACAACGCTCTCTGGCTCGCCTTCATGCTCTACATGTTCCTGCGCGGCGTGCTGCAGTTCTTCATGACGCGCCGCCTGCAGGTCATCTACGCGCGGGCCGATGCGGGCCGGGTCGGGTACGCGTCGCCGGTCCGGGAGTAGAAGGGGCGGCAGGAGCAGGCGGGGCCGGACCGGGCAGAGAGGACCCGCGCCGGTGCTTCGGGTGAGCCGGGAGCAGGCGGGCCGGGCAAATGAATGGATAAAAGGGAAGCGACCCTTGCGGGGTCGCTTCTCTTCTTTTTTTATGGGCTGGCGGCGGAGCTATGGTCGGCAGGTCGCGCGGGCGGCCGGTCGGCACCCCGGTCAGCGGCCCGCTATTCGTGCGTGGCCTGCCACCATGCGGTCTGCTGCTTGGTCCGCGTGGCGTCGCTCGTGCTCGGGTCCGAGGTGGTGATGCCCGAGAAGGTGCGAATCGCCTTCGCTCCGCTCGACATCGAGTAGAACTCCGGCGTGTGGCGGTGGTAGGGGACCGTGCGGGCAAGCTGCTCCTCGAACTCGGCAAGCAGCGTGGGCGAGGTGCAGAGGTGGCGGACGTAGTCCCCCAGGTCGAAGAAACGCGTCGGGTTGTAGCCGTCGAGCACCTGCAGCTCGGAGAGCTGCGAGCCGTCGAAGACATCGCCCGCATTGATGCGCTTCATGATGTCGGCCAGACGCTCCAGCTCGGCGCAGTCCGTCACGCCAATCGTCCCGTAGGGGTACTGGTACGAACTGTAGAAGCGGTAGAACGACTCGCAGATGTTCTCGTAGTCGGGTTCGCCGACCAGGTAGCGCCCCATCAGGGCGTAGGGGAATCCGTAGGCCATGATTTCGCACGTCGAGCCGATGAGGTGGCGCGTGACGTGGCGCAGGTCGTAGGCCACCTCGACCGACGACATGTAGCAGTCGTCGAAGAGGATGTACTCCATCTCCATGCCGGCCTGCGTGATGCCCTCGGCCAGCGTGGTGATGTCGGTCCGGTACTGGTCCAGCTTGCCGCCGAACCAGCGGGTCAGTGCCGCACCCTCGGCCGCATACTCCCAGTACTCCCGCTCGCGCGGAGCCGCGCTGCCGGGCCGCGCGTAGATGCCCGAGACGGGGAGCCAGGCCATGCCGTGGCTGCCAATCGTCATGGCGTAGCGCTCGGCGGGGGCCGTCTGGCGCACCTGCTCGAGGATGGAGGCGATGCCCTCGGCCGTGGTGAAGTCGGGCGCCGTATCGTAGGTGCGGTGGTTCAGCCGGACGCACTGCCCGTTGTCGTGGTAGAGCTCGAAGAACTCGGCCCGCCGCTCATCGGGCATGAAGAAGACCACGAGCCGCGTATCGCCGAGGTAGCCGGCGGCGACGGTCTGCTCCATGTCGGCGAGGTTCTGCTCGAAGAACGAGGTGAGGTCGCCTGACCAGGGCATGTACATGAGCAGCGTCTGGGGCGCCGTGGCCATGCTCTGCTCGACGCCTACCTGCGTCTGGAGCCCGCCCTTGTCGAGCTGCAGCGTGATGCTGCCCAGCTCGCGGCGCAGCCGCCCCTCATTTGCGGCGAGCGCCCGCACCGTGACGGTCGTCTCGCCGCGGTCGCCGCTCGCGGGGCCGACGACCTCGAACTCCTCGCCCGTCGTGGTGAGCGACCACGGGCCGCTCGACGAGACGGTGAACGACGCCTCGGAGCCCGCCTCGGAGCGCAGCACGACGCTCGCGACGTTGCTCTCAAGGCGCTGCCGCTCGCCTTCCTCCTTGCTGCAGCCGAAGGCCGCGGCGGCCGTCAGCACGAGCAGCAGCAGGCGGCGTGCGATTATTTGTAGGTGCGGGGTTTCAGATTGTTGAATTGCCATGTGCGGTCACGTTTATAGGTGTATCCTTCGGGTTTGTTGCGGTAGATGCGGCTGAAGTCGAAGTAGAACCCCTTGCGCTTCTTCCCCTCGATGACCATGGGCGAGACGAGCGGCACGAACTCGACCTCGCGGCTGATGACGCGGCTGCGGCCGTAGGGGAGCCCCTCGGAGGCGAGCACGTCGAGTGCATGGTCGAACATGAGGATGTGCTGCGGCGTCTTCTGCGTGTAGCCGTCGCCCGACTGCTCGATGGTGCGGATGATGCGGTTCATCCGTTCGTAGTAGGCCCGCTCGCGGATGGTGTCGCCCAGCGCCCCGTAGGCGTAGGCCATCAGGTTGAGCACCTTCGGGCTGAAGGGGTCGACCTTCTGGGCGTCGTTGCCCGCCGAGACGAGCAGCTCGAGGTCCTCGCGCAGCGGCCGCTCGACGTCGATGCGCGCGGCAATCATCAGCATGCGGTCGAGCGCCTGGTTCGAGGCGAAGGGCTTGTAGGCATCCTGGAAGGCGTAGCCGTAGTAGAGGTAGTGGTAGTCCTCGTCGGTCATCGTCGAATCGCCCGCGTTGTAGCGCATCATCAGCTTCGTGTAGTAGAAGGGCGAGGCGGTGTTCATCGTCCGGTCGAGGATGTCTTCGTCGTCGGGCACCTTGGCCAGCGCCAGCGCCGGCAGGAGCAGCAGTGCAAGGAGCACTCGTTTGAATCGTTTCATAGGCAGCGGTTGTGCACGTTACTGGATGGATAACTAACGTGCAGCCTACCGCAAATCGTATTCCGCAATGAGCTTTTCGAAGCGGCGGCGCAGCGCTTCGGTCCCCTCGACCAGCGGCAGACGCATCGTGGGGCCGATGAGCCCCATGCTCGCAAGGGCGCACTTCACGCCGACGGGGTTGCCCTCGGCGAAGAGCGCCTCGACCGCCTCGCGCAGCCGTTCGTAGGCGCGGTCGGCCTCGTCGAACGCCCCGCGCTTGGCCAGGTTGATGCACTCCATGAAGCGGCGCGGGAAGGCGTTCGCCGCCACCGAGATGACGCCGTCGCCGCCGCGGCGCATCAGCTCGAGCGTCATGCCGTCGTCGCCCGAGAGGACGAGGAACCCTTCGGGGCGGTTGTCGAGAATCTGCTGCATCTGCTCGATGTTGCCCGAGGCCTCCTTGATGCCGATTACGTTGGGGAAGTCGCGCGCGATGCGGAGCGTCGTCTCGGCCGTCATGTTGACCCCCGTGCGGCCGGGGATGTTGTAGAGGATGACGGGCAGCGGCGAGTGCTCCGAGACGGTGCGGAAGTGCTGGTAGAGCCCCTCCTGCGAGGGTTTGTTGTAGTAGGGCGTCACGCTCAGGATGGCGTCGGCGCCCCGCAGGTCGAATTCGCGCAGCTGGTCGAGCACCTCCGAGGTGGAGTTGCCGCCGCAGCCCATCACCAGCGGCACGCGGCCGCGGATGTGGTCGGTGATGTACATGGCGATGACGGCCCGTTCGGGCATGTAGAGCGTCGGTGTCTCGGCCGTGGTGCCCAGGGCCACGATGTAGTCGACGCCCCCCTCGATGACGTAGTCGAGCATGCGGGCCAGAGCCTGGTAGTCCACCCGTCCGTCGGGCGTAAAGGGGGTTATCATGGCGGCGCCTGCGCCGGCCAGTTTGTTCTGTAACATGGTTTGTTCGCTGTTTAGGGTTTATGGTTTGCGGGCCTCGGACCGGTTACCGGTCGTGCCCCTGTTCATGGTGCTGATGGTTGTCTGCGGCCGAGTCGCTGGGCCGGAGCCGCCGCCCCGGTTGAGTTCGGCTGGAGCCGCGCCCCGGGAGTGTTCGGTCGGAGCTGCCGTCCGGAAACATTCGGCCGGAGCCGCCGCGGGAGTGCCGCCCCGGAGCCGCCGTGCCTCAGAAGAGTTTGCCCTGCCGCGCCGCGCCGTCGCTGCCGGGTCTCGCTCCGGCGTCGGGTGCCGCGCCTGCCTCGGGCTTCGGTTCTGCTTCGGGTTTCGCGCCTGCCTCGGGCTTCGCACCGGTTTCGGCCTGCTCCCCGGTCGGGCTGGCTGCCGGTTCCGTTTCGGTCGGAGTCTCCTCCGCCGCTTCGGGTGCCGCGCTTGTTTCGGGGGCCGCTCCTTCCTTGGGCTCTGCTCCTGCTTCGGGCACTGCCTCGGGCGAGTCGGCCTCGGCCAGCATGGCGTCGAACTCCTCCTCGGAGATTATCTTCAGCCCCAGCTTCTCGGCCTTCTTGAGCTTCGCCGGGCCCATCTTCTCGCCCGCCACGATGTAGTCGACGTTGGCCGAGACGGCCGAGAGGTTGCGCCCGCCGTGCAGCTCGATGAGCTCCTTCAGTTCGTCGCGGCTGTGGTTCAGGAAACGTCCCGAGATGACGAAGCTCTTGCCCGCCAGACGGTTCGAGGCGAGCGTGCGGGCCCGGGCCTCCAGCTGCACCCCGGCTCTGCGCAGGCGGTCGATGATGCGCAGGTTCTCCTCGTCGGCGAAGTATTCGCGGATGGCGTCGGCGATGCGGCCGCCCACCTCGTCGGCCTCGACCAGCTCCTCGCGCGAGGCCTTCATCACGGCGTCGAGCGAGCCGAAGTGGCCCGCCAGATACTTGGCCGTCGTCTCGCCCACGAAGCGGATGCCCAGCGCGAAGAGCACCCGCGCGAAGGGCACCTCCGTCGAGCGGCGGATGGAGCGGATGATGTTCTCGGCCGACCGCTCGCCCAGCCGCGGCAGCGGGGCCAGCTGCTCGGCGCGCAGGTCGTAGAGGTCGGCGACGTTGCGCACCAGCGCGTTGTCGTAGAGCAGCTCGACGGTCTCCTCGCCCAGCCCCTCGATGTCCATCGCCTTGCGGCCGATGAAGTGGATGATGCGGCCGAGAATCTGCGGGCGGCAGCCGTCCGCATTGGGGCAGTAGTGCTTCGCCTCGCCCTCGTAGCGCACCAGCGGCGTGTGGCAGACGGGGCACTCGGTGATGTAGGTGAAGGGGCGGCTGTCGGCCGGGCGCATCGAGAGCTCGACGCCCGTGATTTTCGGGATAATCTCGCCCCCCTTCTCGACATAGACCATGTCGCCCGGGCGGATGTCGAGCAGCGCCATCTGCTCGGCGTTGTGGAGCGTCGCACGGCGGACCGTGGTGCCGGCCAGCAGCACCGGTTCGAGGTTGGCCACCGGCGTGATGGCCCCCGTGCGCCCCACCTGGAAGTCGACGCTTGTGAGCCGCGTGAGGGCCTGCTCGGCCTTGAACTTGTAGGCGACGGCCCACTTCGGCGCCTTGGCCGTGAAGCCCAGCTGGCGCCGAAGGGCGAAGTCGTTGACCTTGATGACCACGCCGTCGGTCGGGAAGGGCAGCTCGCGCCGCGCCGTATCCCAGTGGTCGATGAAGGCGTCGACCTCGGCCCGCGTGTGGCAGATGCGCATCGCGTCGGATACCTTGAAGCCCCACGTGCGCGCCTGCTGCAGGCTCTCCCAGTGGTTCGTGAAGGGGAGGTTGTCGCCCGCCAGCTGGTAGAGCGTGCAGTCCAGCCCGCGGTGGGCCACCACCGACGAGGCCTGCTGCTTGAGCGTCCCGGCCGCCGCATTGCGCGGATTGGCCAGCAGCGGCTCACCCGCCGCTTCGCGCTCGGCGTTCAGCCGGTCGAACGAGGCGTAGGGCATCAGCACCTCGCCGCGGATTTCGAACAGCTCGGGCCACCCCTCGCCGTGCAGATGCAGCGGCACGGAGCGGATGGTGCGGACGTTGGCCGTCACGTCGTCGCCCTCGACACCGTCGCCGCGCGTCGCGGCCAGCACCAGCGCGCCGTGTTCGTAGGTGAGCGAGATGGCCGTGCCGTCGAACTTCAGCTCACAGACCAGGTCGGCGGCCCCCACCTCCCGCTCGATGCGGTCGATGAACTCGTGCAGCTCGTCGAGCGAGTAGGTGTTGCCCAGCGAGAGCATCGGGAAGCGGTGGCGGACGGTCCGAAAGTCGGAGGTCAGGTCGCTGCCCACGCGCACCGACGGCGAGTTGGGGTCGGCATACTGGGGATACTCCCGCTCGAGGTCGACGAGCTCGCGCATCATCGTGTCGAACTCGAAGTCGGAGATTTCGGGGGCGTTTTCGACGTAATATTTATAGTTGTGGCGGTCGAGCTCCCGGCGGAGCTCCTCGATTCGTTCCTGGGGTGTCATCGTGTTTGTCCGTTTGCCGCCCGGTGCCGAGTGGGGCGGGGCGGCGGCCCGTCGCGGCGCCTCCCGCCGGCGAAGAGGCCGGCGGGGCAGCCCGTGGGGGCATTAAATAATTGTTGTGTAAAGGTACGCAATTTGTTCAGAACATCATCGAAATTCGAAAAAAATGCAATAAAAAATATTCCGGGGTGGTGCGGTTTGCAAATTTTGCGTATACTTGCAGAAAATTTTTACACGTTAGTTTTACGCTGTACCATGACCAAACAGAATAGCACGAAGAAACATATCGTTGCGAGTCTTCACAACCTCAGCCCCGAACTTCAGGAAGCCGTGCGGGAGAAGTATCCCCTCGGATTCACCGACGCCATGATGCGTGTCGACAAGCCCAACGGCGACTTCTTCTACGCCGTACCGTTCGATACGGACGAGGTTGCCTATCTGGTGAAAATCGACGTGAAGGTCGACGACCACGCCCAGGATGACGACGACAAGGACTACTACGACGACGAAATCAAGGGCGCCGACGAGATTCAGGACGACGGCAGCTCGGAGGGGCTCGAAGAGACCGATGACGATATCGACATCTGACCTGTAAAAGACTCAATTTCAACAACATCATCATAGAACATGCGCCGTGCCCTTTCATCGCTTCTCGTGCTGCTCTGCACCTCGTGCGGACTGCTCGATGACGGGTACGACGACGCGGCGCGGACCGAATACCTGCGCTTTACCGACCCCGCCTTCGAGCGCTACTGCCTCGAGACGCTCGACCTGAACGACGACGGGCGCATCTCGCGCTACGAGGCCGAGCGCATCGTGCGGATGGACTGCTCGGGGTGCGGCATCGCCTCGCTCGACGAAATCTCCGACTTCCGCAACCTGCAGCGGCTCGACTGCAGCGACAACGACCTCACGCGGCTCGACCTCTCGTCGTGCCCGCGGCTCGTGGAGGTCAACTGTGCCCGCAACCGCATCTCGTGGCTCGACGTCGAGCGGCTCGCGATACTTGCGACGCTCGACTGCAGCGGCAACCTGCTCTCCTCGCTCGATTTGAGGGGCGATACGGCCCTCTCGACGCTCGTCTGCGGCGGCAACGCCCTGCGGACGCTCGACGTGAGCGGCTGCGCTGCCGTCATGGAGCGGGTCGATACGCAGTCGAGTCCCGAGCTGGAGACGCTCTACGTAAGCTCGACGCAGGAGATTCGCCAGTTGCAGGTGGACGGCCATACTGACGTGGTGGTGCTGTGACCCCGGCGGCGGAGGGGGCGAGCAGCAGGGACGGCAAGTTCCGGGCTGCGGACGGCCGAGACCCCGGACGGCTGAGAACTGTGACCCCGGCGGCTGAGAACTGTGACCCCGGCGGCTGAGAACTGTGACCCGGGCGGCGGGCGGAGGCTTTCACGGGGGGCTACCCGGACGGCTGAGATTCCGGCGGCCAGGCGGCTGAGCCCCGACCGGCGGGCGGCTGAGCGGCTGAGGCTCCGGATGGCGGAGGCTTTCACGGCTGTGACCCCGACCGACGGGCAGACCGAAATCGAAGGCAGACAGGCTGTTGCAGGAGAACATGCTGCCGGAAGTCTCCCGCAAAAGAGACGGGCTCCCGGAGTGCGGAGCCGTTGTCGTGCGGCAGGGTGTATCGGACGAGCATCCCGGAGCAGAAGCCCGTAGAGTAGCAGAAATAGAAGTGAACGGACCGAGGTCCGTTTTTTTTGTGCCCGTATGTGTTCGGGCGGCGGCGCACCTTCCCCTCGGAACACTTTTTTTGCGTCCTGGCGGCGGGCGCATCTTCCCTTCGGAACACTTTTTTGCGACCCGGCGGCCGGCCCGTCCCGTCTGCACCTCTGAACTCCCCGTCCCGCCCCTATCCCGCGCCGCTGAACACGCTGGCCCCGTCCCGTCTGCACCTCTGAACTCCCCGTCCCGCCCCTATCCCGCGCCGCTGAACACGCTGGCCCCGTCCCGTCTGCACCTCTGAACTCCCCGTCCCGCCCCTATCCCGCGCCGCTGA
>ERZ1505007.712-NODE-712-length-11678-cov-3.401273_pt1 | contig 11678 bp, 7 predicted proteins | sample MGYA00572254_ERZ1505007 | MGnify/ENA primary metagenome ERZ1505007 (study PRJEB39906, sample SAMEA3182081) | gut metagenome | biome: human; feature: gut; material: Stool; isolation source: human stools | place: Canada | collected 2012-12-04 ... | reverse complement strand
GAATCCGAACGACCCGAATAATCCGAACAATATGCTCGGCAGCAACCCGTTCCAGACGCAGAACGGCGAGGAACAACCCGCCATGCCGACCGATTCGACCAAGAAAAAGCGGATTCGAAAGCCTCTCGAATCCTATTTTTTCAACGATTCGATCCGTGCGCTGCCCAACTTTTCGTGGACGATCTCGCGGGACTACAACCAGGTGCATATCAATCCGCTCGATACCACGCTCGCCACTTTCCGCATCGACTACCCGTTTTATAAGGAAGGCGTCGGACATGCTGCCGTGGGTGCGTTGGGACAGGCTTCGTTACCGTACAACTACTTCGAACGGCCTCAATACCGCGACTTCTCTTTTGCCGAAGGGTTCGATGTCTATACCTATCGCATGGAAAACGTCCCCTTCTACAACCTCAAACGGCCGTATTTTCACTTCATGTACCTTGAGTCGGGACAGAAGAAGTTCCGGGAGGAGAATTTCAGCCTGACGTTGGGACATAATATTTCGCCGACTACGGGCTTCAACGTCAATTATCGGTCGCGCGGCACCAAGGGCCTTTACGAGTGGTCCCGTACCAAGAACCACAACCTTTCGGTCGCCGTTTCGCACACGGGAAAGCGTTATTCGGTGCATGCCGGATTCATCAACAACCACATCGAGACGCGTGAGAACGGCGGCGTGGTGGGTGAATGGGCGATTCGGGATACGACCTTCGAAATGCCGTCGGGCGTGCCGATGAAACTGACCTCTTCGGAAGCCACCAATACCTACCGCAACAATGCGTTCTTTGTCGAACAGTCGTACGGTATTCCGTTGCTGCCGGTTACCGAAAGCGACTTTTCGATCGCCAATCTGCCTGCCGTATTCATCGGTCATTCGTTCGAATACAACTCCTGGAGCAAGGTTTATAAGGATATTCGGGGAACCTATACCGACGACCGTTACGAGCGAGATGCAGATGGTAATTTTGTGCCGCAGGATGGACTCGAATATTACAAGAACTGGTTCATCAATCCCACGCAGACGCGCGACTCGATCTATGAGCGGGTGATTTCCAACCGGGTGTTCATTCAGGCGCAGCCTTGGGATCGTAACGGCGTGGTCGGTACGGTGAACGGAGGTGTAGGACTCGACCTGCACACCTATTCGCAGTTCAGGTTGGATTCCTACCTGAACGGTAAGTACGACAAGGTGGGTAAAAGCAGTTACTTCGTGTATGGATCGGTCGAAGGAAAGATCAAGAAATATGTCGATTGGGGAGCTGACGCCAAGTTCTACCCGTCGGGATATCGCGGCGGTGACGTTTCGTTCGGGGCCAACCTGACCCTGACGGGATATATCCGCAAACGTCCCCTGATTCTCGAAGGGCGTTTCCGTATGGAAACGCGTTCGCCGGATTACTGGCAGGAGAATCTATTCTCTAACCACTACGTGTGGTTGACTCCTTTGCGCAAGGAGAATGAAACTCGTTTCGAAGTTGCTTTCCGTGTCCCCGATTATGCGTTCGAGGTCGGTGTGTGGCAAGGCATTGTCACCGATAAGATTTATTACGGCGCCGACAGCCAGATAACGCAGGACAACGGAACCGTCAGCGTGACGAGCGTGTACGCCCGCAAAGATTTCCGGATCGCCGGACTTCATTTGGACCATAAGGTTTTGTTGCAGTGGAGTACGAATCATAGTGTCATACCTGTTCCGCTCGTCAGCGCCTTCCTCTCGTATTATTACGAGTTTTGGGCGGTGCGCGACGTGCTCCGGGTGCAGTTCGGTGTCGATGGCCATTTCAATACGCGCTACTATGCGCCCGGCTACAACCCTGCGCTCTCGGAGTTCTTCAATCAACGGGAAATCGAGGTGGGGAATTATCCCTACATGGATCTTTTCCTGATGGGCAAGTGGAAGAGAATGCGGATATTCCTGAAATATCAGCATATCAACCGGGGCCTGTTCGGAAACGGCGAATATTTCGCGATTGCGAAGTACCCGCTCAATCCGGGCATGTTCAAGATGGGTATCTCGTGGGGTTTCTATGATTAGCGTACTGTACGGCACAGGAAGCTGCCTGCAAAAGCAAGTTTTATGTTAAAGAAAACCTGTTTAATTTTCGTATTTTTAACATTACAGACCACTTTTTACGGATTCAACGCCGATTTTTCGACGTCGTCCGAAGCGGGGATTACCCTGGAGGAGAAAATGGAAGCCCGGTATGTGATCTCTCCCTACGATCACGTAATTCGGAATATCAGCGAGCGGGAGGGGAACGACTGGCGCCTGATGAGTGCTATTGCCTATCACGAGTCGCGTTTCAAAGCCGATATAGTTTCCCGCCGTGGAGCGAGGGGGCTGATGCAGATCATGCCTGCAGTGGCCCGGCAGTTCGACGTAGCCTCGGAAGAAGCCTTGCTCGATCCGGAAACCAATGTATTGCTGGCCAATAAAGTGTGGAATCGGATCGATTCGACGCTCGACCTGCCGGCGGGAATTTCCGAGAAAGACCGAATGAGCCTGATCCTGGCCTGCTACAACGGTGGAATCGGTCATGTCAATGACGCCCGGCGGCTGGCCCGTGTGAACGGTGAAGACCCCAATTCCTGGGAGGTGGTGCTCCGCTACCTGGAACTCAAGGCCGATCCCGCCTATTACCAGCATGAGGTCGTGAAATGCGGTAAATTTACCGGTTACCGTCAGACGCGGGCTTTCGTGCAGGACGTAATGAATCGTTATAATAAGTATTGCCGGATCACTCAACTCTGATCCGGAGGGCGCCGAGAGGGTAAGTCCGATAGCAAAACAAAAAAGCAGGGAATCATTCCCTGCTTTTTTGTTAGAAATAGCTGCATTCACCGACTGTCCTTTGTCGTCCGTCCGATCGGAGGAATAGTCTGACGGCGAATATACCTATTCACCGGTTTTGTCCAGCCGGTCGTAAATCAGTTCGAGGTCATCGACGACGAGCACGCTCGAGGTGCTTCCGATGAAATAGTCGCCCCAACGGGAAGCCGAGCAGACGACGACGATATGGGTCGGTTTGCGGTCTGTCGCCACGTACTTCAGCGGTATGGTAAACTCCTGCCATTCGGAGTAGCTGGCGGTGAGCGGCAGTTGTCCGTAGCCGATTACGGCCGGACTCGTCGGATCGAAGAACGAACTGGGGTTGCGGGTGTCGATCGCAATCGGGTTTTCGGCCGATCCGAACTGTTCTCCCTGCGAGATGCCGTACTCTTCCGGGGTCCAGGTGCCGACGGCGATGTAGATCATGCCGTTGTCGGGATCGCCGACCTTGAGGTTCATCCCCGGCGGCTGGGTGCTGCCCACGTTGGTCAGCATTCCCTGGTTGTATTTGAACCAGCCGTGCAGAGCCGTCGGACGGGCTTCGAAAGGTTGTCCGAAGCAGACGATACCGTGCGTGAGATTTCGGATTCCGTAGAATATGCCTGTAAAGAGATTGCCGGCGGCCAATTTGTAAACGCCGACCAGACCTGCGAGCTTCGACGAAAGCTGTGCGGCATAGATGCCCGATGTGCCGGGACGCACGTCCGTCGTCTTGTCGGTCGGAGTAGCGTTGCCGATGCTGGCGCCTTTGTTGCCTGAATTCCAGAAGTGAATGCCGTCGGCCAGGTAGGGATAGACGACTTTGTCGATCGTTTCCCACTCTTCGAAACCTCCGTTCGGGAGTTGTGGTGCTGCTTCGGTCGTGACGCTTGCTACTTCCGTTTCGTTGCTGCCGGAGTAGGCGACTACTTCGTATTGGGTTTCCGGGGTAAGTCCCGTGATACAGGTGTCGAATGCACCGCCCGAGATGTTGATTTGCTTCTTATCGACTTCGGTCCACGCCTCGTCGCCGGTCTTGCGATAACGGAATCCCAGTTCGTCCGCGCTGTTGCCTTCGGCATAGGCCCAGATGACCCCGCTCCAGGCATCGACCTGCGTGAAGCGTACCTTGGTATCGGTAGCTTCGACGTAAAGCGACCATTTCTCTTCGAAGTCGTGGTAAGCGACGTAAACGTAGCGGACCGATTCGAACGAAGTCAGCTCGTCGATCGGAGGTGTCATCGTGGTAATGTCCGCCGGGCCGAGTTTCAGCCGTGTGACCTTGAGGTCGCTCAAATCGGTTCCTTCCGGGACGTATGCTTTCGCTGTAAGTTGATCGACGTCGATTTCTGCGGCACCGATTTGCGATTCGACTTCGAAATAACGCTCGATCTTCTGGTCCGCCACGATCGTCCATTCGTAATCCTGATAAAACGAAAGGGTGATGTATAGCGGAGTCCGCAGGTCGAATGTTCCCGAAAGGGGTTTCGACGACCGGGCATTTTCGGTGACCGATATTTTGTCGATCTTTACGTTGGAGATGTCGGTTTGTTCGTCCAAATGAAGTGTGACGATTCGTTCCTGGGTATTGATATCTTCGGGTGCGCAGGTGAAACCTTCGCCTTCGACACCGAGGATTTGCAGCGTGACGACCGGATATGGAATCGAATTTTCGATGCAGGAGGTCAGCAGCAGGAGTATGCCGATAAGTATATGTCGGAGATGTTTCATCATGCTTTGTTGGCTTTCTTGTTCCATAGATGAACGGTAACGCCGATGCGGATATTGAGCAGGTTGAGCCGGAACCGCATTTTCGAAGCGGTTCGTTGCCCGATCTCGTTGCCGTCGGCATCTTTCTGTTTGATCTTGGTGTATTCGATACCGCCCAGTCCGAAGGAAATGGTGCTGCACACGTTCGGGAAGATATAAACCGCCAGACCCGGGTTGAACCCGAGCGACAGTTTCAGGTCGTCGCTGAACGTGCTTCTGAGGGTGCCTTCGGTTTCGTAGGTAAACTCCGAATTACCGGTCTTCATCGAAAGATCTACTTCACCGAAAAGCCCGAAGTGTCCTTTGCTGTCCAATCCCGCATAGGAGCGGAAATAGAGGCCGACCGACAGTGCACTGCTTTGCAGGTGGAGGTTTTTGAAGGCCAGATTGACGTCGTTTTGCTCTCCCAGATTGAAATTGCCCGTGTCCAGCGTTCCGTTGATGTTGGTGTATCCGAAACGGACGCCGGCCGACATGTTGTCCTTGAAGAAGTAGCCTACAGAGGGGTTGATGGTGAAGATACTGCCGTTCAGATTCAGGTTGTCCAGGATCAGCAGGTAGTCCGTGTCGTCGCTTGAGAGGGTGCCGTAAGATACGGTGAGGCCCAGGGCGATTTCACCTGCATAGGCGAATTTGATTTTGTTGATTTCACGGTCGATTCTCCGTTTCATCGGCAGGAATCGTTGTTTCCGACGTACCGGGGAAACCGAGGTCGGCATCGATGCGGACGAGTCGCTCAGATCGGCGTAGAACGTCGGGGCCGGAAGTTCCTCGATGACAGGGACGGTCGTCGGAACCGGAGTGGCGTAGAGGCTGTCCTGCAAGCGGGAAGACGGAATTGCCTCCAGGGATGTCGGTTCCTGGGCTCGGAGCATGGAAACCGTTGCGACGGCTATCAGTATGGTAAAAATCAGTCGTTTCATCGTATTTCCGCGTTATAGATAGAGAGATATACCCAGCCCGATCGACAGGATATTGACTTTGAAATTCATCAGGCTCGAAGTTCGCTTTCCGACGGTTACCTGGTTGTGTACCTGGCGTGTCCGGGTGTAGGAAAGACCCATTACGCCGACATTGACTTCGAAAGCTACGTTGTTGGTGGCGAAGGCTACCAGGCCGGGCGATATGCCGATCGAGGCGGAGAAATTGGTTTCGTAAGTGCCCCGGATCGGGGAGTCCGCAGCGAACCGGGACTGGCCGCCGCCCAATGTCAGGCTGGTTTCGTTGAACAGGGCGAAGCGCTTGTTTTGTCCCAGAGGGATGTACTGACGCCAGATGAAAGCTCCGGAGTAGTTGTGTTGCAGTGCGTTGTAGAAATCGACACCGAGGTCGATGTCGCTGCCCAGTTTGATGCTGCCGCTATCTATGCGGAGCAATGAGCGGGAATAGATGAATTTGACGCCGATAGCCATGTTGTCCCGGATCGCGTAGGCGATCAGGGGGGTGACTTTGAAGGTGTAGCCGTCTGAGTTGATATCTTCGATTACCAGAAACGTGTAATCTTTGTTCGTGTGGGTAGAGTAGGAGGCGGAGGCTCCGAAAATCCATTGTCCCCGGGGGACGAACTGGTTGGACATGGAAGTCAGGCCCCGTTCTGCGCGAGGATCGGCCTTACGCTCCGGGGCGGATTCCATCGGAGCAGGCGATTGTGCATCGGTCCGAAGCGGATGTTCGGGCCGAGGGCTTTCGGAGCCCGTGTTCACGGTTTCCGAAGAATCGGGTTGCGGTATTGCCGAATCAATCGCAGGTCCCGGAGCGGCCTGCGATTGATTGCTTGCAAAACATAGACACAGTGACAGTGTCAGTGTCAGGATGGCGACGGTTCCTCGCATGAAAATCAATATACAAATTCGATGTCGTCGATATACATTCTGCTCTCCTTGTTCCCTTCCATGTAGTCACCGCAGTAGCTCGCCGAGGCTGTTACCATCAGGTAATTGGGCTTTTCATCACTGCGGTATTTGATGGGAATTACGATCTTTTTCCAATCGCTTTGGGAGGTATCGTTGAGCCAGTCCCCGTGGCCGTAGATGGGGCCTTCGGGCAGGCTTTCCTGGGAAGGATCGAAGAAGGTGCTCTGGTCGTTCGTGTCGATCTTGTGGTAGGAGCTCCATTTGCCCATGCAGACGAAGAAGCGGGCCTTGTCGCCGGACCCGACCGTCCCTTTGTACCAGAATGTGATCGCTTTGGGACGGGCGTTGAAGGTGAACGGACGACCCATATACACATCGCCTTTGGTGATTTTGTGAACACCGCCGAAGGCTCCGATGAAGAGGTTGCCGGCAGCGATTACGCCGAAAGCGCTCTGGGTCTTGAGCAGGGCGGACTTGCTCCCGGTCGATCCCGGACGGGGATCGTCTGCGGGTTCGGTCACCACGATACCGGCGGCATTGGCACCGGGGTTACCCGTACCCCAGAATCCGGTATAGCCTGTACCCATGCCGTTCGAGCCGATTTCGTCCGCCGAGCAGGGGTACCAGGTTTTGCTGTTCGTCCAGGTTTCGAATCCCGCATTGGGAAGCTGAATGCCCGTTGCGGCCGAGAAATTGTGTATCTCGCCCGTTTCCGCATCGTTGATGAGCAACTGGTATTCGTAATCGCGGTCTGCGGCGAAGTCGATGGCTTGTGCCGTATAGGTATAGTCGGCACCCGCAACGGCGGTTACGGTCTTCCACTCACCGAAGGCAGGCGACTCCGCCAGGCGTTCGCGTTCGCGGTAACGTACTTTGACGTTGGTGAGCGCCGGATCGGTGACGATTACCTGAAAATCGGCCGTATTGAGCCAGAGGTCGTACACCGCCAGGTCGGTGAGTCCGGGTGTTGCGATGCGGGCTTTGCCCGTACCTTCGGCTTGTGCGACGTCGGTCATCGTAAATTCTACTTCGTGAATGCCGCCGGCGAACGTGGAGAAGAAGGTTCCGCCGAGGGAGAGTTTGCCGCTGTTGTCGTCGGTCTTGGTGTAGCTGATGCCTTTGGCTGCGGCTTCCGGAAGCAGCGCGCCGTCGCTCAACACCTGGATCGTTTCGTCGTTGGCCTTGATGGAGATGCCCGAAAGCGCCTGTACCGAGGATACTGCGAACGAAATGTCGTCCGTGTTGAATCCGATTACCGAGTTGATGTCGAATCCGTCGCCCTTGATCGTCGGCTGCGGGCTGAAGATGAAGGGATCTTCGTGGATCTCTCCGTCCTGATCGACCTGTACGGTGATGCCCAGGTAACCGTTCGGAGTCTTCGAATACTTGAATGTCAGCGTATAAAGATTGCCGCTTTCGGGTGTCGGAATGACTCCGGTTTTAGAAACGCTACCCAACTCCGTGCTCGAGCTGTAAAAGCCCCAACTCAGGTTGTGAACATCTTCGGGCAGCAGGTAATAACCCGTTGCGTTCTCGGTGTATTTGAGCGTCGGTACCGAGCCGTTTTCAGCTTCCGTTTTGGAGAAGGTGTCGATGGCGCTGACGTAAGCCTTGAATCCCGGATCCATTTTGTCCAGAATCGTCTGATCGAAGACGACTTTGACGCCGATGTTGGTGGTTGGGCAGACTACCTCTTTGAGGACGGTCTGTTGGGGTTCGATATCGACGTCCAATTCGCCGTAATAACTCTTGTTGGTGAAGGTCGCCTGGCTCTGGTCCCCTGCTTCCACTTTGATACGGTAGGACCCTGCCACCAGGTAGAAATCACCCGGAGCTTCCGTAGCCGGCTGGTATTTGCGGATCAGCTTCTCTTCTCCGTTTTCGATCTTATAGACGCGCATGATACTCCGATCCAGAGCGTTGTATGCGTCGGCACGCGAGCCGCCGATATTGACGCTCAGGCGCAGGGTTCCCATCTCTTCCGAGGCGTTGCCGTCGATGTCGCTCTGCGAGCAGGCTGCGGTCAGGAAGGCCACGCCTGCAAGCAGCGAAATATATTTAAGAATCTTTTTCATCACTGTTTCGGTTTACTGTTGGGGAACATAGAGCATGATGGACTTGATGTTCTGTCCCGAAGCATCCGTTGCGGTCAATTTGAAGTCCGTGTTGCCCGGAGCTACGGCATAGAGCATCGTCATAAACTGAGAAATGTCGAATTGCAGGGTTTTCTGTCCGACGATTTCGTCTTTGGTCTTAAACCCTAACGAGTGGAGTCCTTCGTCCATTTTGTCGGAAGCCGGATTGACCAGATCCATATGCGCTTCCAAGCCGATACCGAGGCTTTCGAGGACTTCGGCGGTGAGGGCATCGCTGATGATATCGACCGTCAGGCCGGTTATTCCGCTCTCGGAGGCGAGGTTGATGAAGACGTTCATACCCTCCTCCGTGAGCGTGTGGCGGGAGTCGATATCGACAATATCCGTACCTTCCGGATTGGTGCTCCAGAAGATGTTCGGTCCCTCTGCGGTGCCGCTGTCGTGGGTGACCTTGATGGTCATTGTCGTGTAGGAGCGACGGCCTTCGGAGTCGATGGCGATGAACTTCGCGGTATGGGTGCCCGTGTGGTCGTACAATCCTTTCATACCGTTGTAATTGACCTTGACGAGCAGATCGGAGCCGCTTTGCTTGACTACGCAGTAGTCGCCGGCCGGATTTTCGCCCGGCCAGAGGGCTACCGTGTTGTTGCTGTAGCCGGCCGTTGCGAGAGCTTCCAGGAACTGGGCGTTGTCCGAATCGAAGACAACCTCCAGCGAGGCAACGGTCGAACCCTGGTAAGGAGTTACGACGGCCGTAATCATCGGGGAGCAGCTCTGAACGTCGAAGTCGAACATGCTGGTCGTGATGGGGTAGGGCTGGGCGATATCCCCGTTTTCGAGGGTTACTGCCGGAGAGTTCTCGTCCGAAATTTCTTCGTCGGGAATCTCCTCTTCGCCGTAAGAATAGAACGAAGACATGACATCCACGTCGATTTTCTCGTCGTAAACCCATGTTTCGACCGTAACCTGGAATTGGACGTTGCCGTCGCTGGCATGCAGGATCTTGATGTTGATCTTGCGCCATTGTCCGGCTTTGACGTTCTGTATCTCCTGGCTCCAATTGACCGGCACGTAGGAGGCTGGCTCTCCCTCGCCGGCTTTGTTGTATTGGCCGGAAAGGACGATTTTCAGGGTGTTGTCCGTATCGACTGCGCGGAAGAAACCGGGTTTGAGCGTTTCGCCCGTGGCTTCGGGGCGTCCGTAAACCAGGGAATTGTCCTGGATCGAAAGGGTGACGGTGAGTTTGTCTGTTTCGTCGTCCGGCTTGAACAGGCTGTCCAAATCGGCGGAAAGTCCGACCGTCGCCTTGATATTTCCCAATTTGCAGACCAGGTTATTGACCGTGGTCGTGAGCTTTTTGATTACGTTGACCGAAATTTCGCCGTAATAGACGGGCGTTTCCCACGCCACGTCGGGTGTGCTGGCGTAATTGGGCGATTCCGCCGTGACGGTATAGCTGTCCTGCGGTAATTCGATATTGCCCGTGGTCTTTATTTCAGCATAGGTGTAGCTGCCGACCTGTTCTTTTTTCGAATTGTAAATCTTTACGATATAATCGTCCGGTGCGTCCACCGTGCTGCGCGTCGAAGAGGTGCCGGGAGCGTTGTCCGTCGGCAAAATTTCCATGTCGTCCGCTACGGTCAGGTCCCAGTTCTCAAAGCTCAGGATACCCGTTTCCGAACCGGGTCCTTCCGGTTGTTCGCCCGTCGGGAGATCGTCTTTTCCGCATCCCGCCGCCATGAAAAGACAGCAGAGCGGCAAGAGCAAATATTTGGTAAAAGTCTTCATAGGATCTGTTTTTAGCTTATTTTATACGGGGTTATGCTTCGGGGTTGAGTTCGATTTCCTGCGGGGGTACTTCGGTCAGCGTATCGTCCAGTCGGATGCTGATGCTGCCCTGTCCCGCCTGCGAAGCGTCGATCCGGATTTTGTGCCAGGTGCGGGCCGTCGTGACACCGATCTGCTGCTGCGGGAATTCCACTTTCACGCCGTTCTGCGCCTTCACCGCCGTACCTTTGAGCAGAAGTTTGCTTCCCGGCTTGACGAAGATCGGAGTATCGGGCGACGAGGAGTGGGTGAAACTGAAATTGTTGCCCGCTTCGGTCTGGACGGTGAATTGCGCTTCGGAATAGTATTTCTTGAACCACTCGCCGCATTCGAGGCTGATTACCGAGTTCGTGAGCGAGGCGGTAATGGTCTTTTGAATCGTCTTGCGGGCGAGTATTGTAAAGTCGAGCGCTCCCTGGTAGCAGAAAGCCGTGCTGCCCTCCTGCTGCGGATCGCCGTAGCTGATCGTCGCCGTATAGTCGCCGCTGGGCATGAAGGGGGCCGTATATTCGCTGAGCGTGGTGTATTCGGCGAGGTATTCCGCTGTCGCGGTGCCTTCTTTGCCTTTTACGACCAGCTTGAAGCTGTTGCCGGACGGCTTGCAGTTGTCCGGCAGGGACGTTTGCGCCCGGGTCGTCTGCGAATCGACCTCGGAGCAGGTCGTGGTCCGGAATTCGACCGAGCCCTCCCCGTCTGTCGTTTCGGGGATTTCCTCTTTCGAGCAGCCCCCCCCCAACAGTGCAAGGGTCGTTAGAATCAACAGGTATTTTTTCATAGGGTTATTGATTTGGAGGTTTATTTTACGATGGTTACGCGGATGTTGTCGAGGTACATATACCAAGTTCTCGATACCCATCCGTTGCCGGTGAAGTTGTATGTTCTCTGAGTCAGCCACGACAGGCGCGTTGCATTCGTTGCTGCGGGAACTTCGCAGGTGCATACTCCCTGAATATTTCCGAACGATACGCCGCTCAGTGTATTGAGGTTGTCGATCTGTTCTTTCAGCGTGTTTTCGAGGCCGTCGTTACCTTTTTTAGGTGCCGTATCCGTGAGGGTTCCGAAACTGCAATAGAGATAGTCGTTGTCCTTGTTGGCATTGAAGGTCACTTTCAGCTTTACGGTTTTTCCGGGTTTGATATAGGCGAGCGGCGGAGTGTCGAGCCGTCCCGGATACTGGGCTATGGTTTCGTGTCGGACGGAAATACGCATCGCCTTTTGCGAAACCTGAAGACGGGTTCCCGTCCAACCCTCGTCAAAGCCGTACTGCGACAGAGAGATACCTGTCTCTTATACACATCTCCGAGCCCACGAGACCGTACT
>ERZ1505007.707-NODE-707-length-11747-cov-3.886247_pt1 | contig 11747 bp, 10 predicted proteins | sample MGYA00572254_ERZ1505007 | MGnify/ENA primary metagenome ERZ1505007 (study PRJEB39906, sample SAMEA3182081) | gut metagenome | biome: human; feature: gut; material: Stool; isolation source: human stools | place: Canada | collected 2012-12-04 ... | reverse complement strand
GACAGGAGTTTACACAATCCGTCAAGAGTCGGGTTTTTCTAAAGAGGTATACAAAAAGCACCCCCAAGGCGTTATTGGATAAAAGATTTTATTGCACAAACTTAACACTTGATGGATATCCAAATAATAAAAAAGCTGAAACTCTCAGCGATAGCCCTGTCGGTTGCCATAATGTCGATCATGACCGCTTGCGGAGATGAGGAGGAACAATGGTCTCCTTTCAAATCGCAGGCATCGCTCGACCAGACAACTCTCGGATACGATGAAACAATCCTGACCGGTAAAACTCAGGGCTCTCCGTCATTGAACTGGACAGCCGTAATTACCGAAGGAAGCGAATGGTGCTCGTTCAGCCAATCGGCTAAACAAATTTCGAATGCAGGCAAAGTGGGTTCCACTTTCAAAATATATCTAAGCACCAATGAAACAACCTCGTCACGTCGGGGCGAGATTCAAATAAAATTCACCGACAACTACTCCGTAACGCTCAACTTCACGCAATACGGAAACGGCGACAACGCCGAATACAACCGCGCTTGGGGAGAACAACCCGAATACAGAGGCAACGACGATTACGTGTACAAGACATACTATACGACTTTATACAGCTCGACCAGGAAGGTCCGCAGCTACTCGATATGTTACGACACCGAGAAACTTGTCTCGCAATGGGTTGCATATCCGCTCCATACCATATACATGTCACCATCGGTCGGCAGGACAAATGCTTGGTCTTTTGACGACACTCCGAATCCGACAATTCCGGAAAGTCTGCAACAGGATATAGTAAACGGTGCATACGGCAACGGAGATGCTCGCGGGCATATGCTGCCGTCGGCATCGAGATACAGTACCATTGCCACAAACGAACAGACGTTCTACGCAACCAACATGATGCCTCAGGCTTATGATTTCAACGGAGGATCTTGGGCAACGCTTGAGGACCGTGTTCGTACAATCGCCAAAACGACCTCAGATACACTGTTCGTCGTTGTCGGCACGTTGTACGAGAACCCGAGGATAATAAACAAGAACGGACGTCGTATCACAAGGCCGTCACATTGTTTCAAACTGCTGCTGAAAACAAAGAGCGGCAATACGCATAAAAGCATCTCGGAGATCACATCTGCAGACGAACTCGTATCCATAGGTTTCCTCTATGAAAACGATAACGACAGCGAATACACAACATTCTCCGAGGCTGCCGTTTCGGTAGCCGACATCGAGGAACGTTCAGGTTTCACGTTCTTCCGCAATATAGATCCCGCAATTGCCGACGAGGTAAAGGCTCAGAAGAATCTGAGCGATTGGGGAAGTGCTTTCAACTGATAAACTAAACAGAACCATAGAATCTAAAATTACACACTATGAAGAAGCTGATTTTCACGACTCTGTTTGCGGCCTTATTTCTGGCCTGCTTTGCGCAGAAGCCCAGAATGGTCGTATTCTACAATCTCGAAAATCTTTTCGACACGATCAACGATCCCAACATCAACGACGAGGAGTTCCTGCCCGACAGTCCGCGAAAGTGGAACTCGTACAAGTACAACACCAAATTATCGAACATTGAGCAGGTGTTGTTCGACATCGCGCTGATAAACAAGGAATACCCCGCCGTCATCGGCGTTTCGGAGATCGAAAACAAAGCTGTGCTCGAGGATCTGGTCTCGCAGCCCAAGCTCGCTCCCGGAAAGTATGGAATCGTTCATTACGACTCACCTGATGCGCGTGGCGTAGATGTCGCATTCCTTTATCGTCCCGACATCTTCAAACTCGAAGGAAGTCAGGCCATCAAATTCAATATGCCGGGAATGCCCAATTTCCGCACCCGCGATTTCGTGACCATGTGGGGAACCATCGACAACGAGCCGTTCTTCTTCCTCGTATCGCACTGGCCCTCGCGTCTGGGTGGCAAGGCTGCCTCGTCACCGAAACGTGAAGCCGCTGCTGCACAGTGCCGCCACATAGCCGACTCGGTACGCAAGGCCAATCCGGCCACAAAGGTAGTAATCATGGGCGACCTCAACGACGACGCCACCGACAAGAGCATCGTCGAGGTACTCGGTGCAAAGGCCAAAATCAAGAATCTTGAAGAAGGCGACATGTACAACCCGTTCATTGACGTATTGAAAGCCGGTTACGGAACATTGGCTTATCAGGACGCATGGAACCTGTTCGACAACATCATCATCTCCGACAACCTCGCAACCGGATCTACCGGCAAACTCAAGATCCAGAAAGGAAAGGACTGGAAATTCTACGGCAACATATTTACTCGTTCGTACATGATCCAGAAAGAAGGCCAATACAAAGGCTATCCGTTGCGCACATTCGTTGGGACCAACTTCCAGGGCGGATACTCCGACCACTTCCCCGTATACATTTACATAGGAACAGACGAATAAAACCATATTTGTATGAAACTCAAATCTCTACTTATTTTGACATTTACCCTTGTCTCCTTTGCCGGTTGGGCTCAGGACGGAGGTATAAAGGGTAAATTGGTATCTCGCGACGGACGCGCAGCCGTAAGCAACGCTACGGTTACGATCGAGTCCACGGGACAAACCGTCGTTACTGACAATGAAGGAAACTTCACTCTCGGCAACCTGCCCAGCGGAGACTACAAGATCACGTTTACGGCTCCCGATTTCGAGCAGACCGAGGTAGTGGTTCACGTAGACAAGAACGTCAAGAACATCAACCAGGTAGCGATGGCTCCTGCTCAGGTACAGGAGGTTCTGGACGACTCGATCTTCGCCGAATACGACACGGAGACCTCGGATTCCGATGCGCAGGCAATGCCTTCGTCGCTGTCGGCATCGAAAGACATCTTCAACAACATCGCATCGTACAGATTCAGCGAAATGCGTTTCAGAACGCGCGGATATGACACGCAGTACACCGACGTATATCTCAACGGCATCAGATTCAACGATGCTCTGACCGGATACGGTCCCTGGTCGCTGTGGAGCGGTATGAACGACGCGACGAGAAACCAGGAGAACACCTCGGGACTTGACGTCACTCAGTACGGCATCGGCGGCATCGGCGGTACAACCAATATCAACGCCCGTGCATCGCAGATGCGCAAGGGATTCCGCGCCAGCGTATCGAACGGCAACTCGATGTACCGTTTCCGCGCCATCGTCTCCTATGCGTCCGGCGCTCTCGACAGTGGCTGGTCCTATGCCTTCTCGGTATCGACCCGACAGGGCGGCAACGGATACGTTGACGGTGTTTACTACAATTCGTACGGATACTTCGCTGCTGTCGAAAAACTCTTCGGCACACAGCATCGTCTGTCGCTGATGGTGCTCGGCACTCCGCAGGAGCGCGGCGCACAGCAGGCTTCGACCCAGGAGGCATACGACCTCTTCGGAAACAACTACTATAACCCCAACGTCGGATATCAGGACGGCAAACTGCGCAACACCCGCGTGCGTAAGACTCACGAGCCTATCGTAATGCTCAACTACTACTACGATATTTCGGAGAAGACCCGTCTGACGGCAGCCACATCGGTACGTTTCGGCAAGAACGGATATTCGGCCCTCACATGGAAGGACGGCGCCGACCCGCGTCCCGACTACTACCGCTATCTGCCTTCGTACTATACGAGCCAGATAACCGGAGATATTCCCGGAATCTTCACCCCTACCACGGACAATGAAATCGAATCCTATCTACAGGCTGCAGCTAATGCCGCTACGGTATGGAAGCAGACCATGGGCCGCATAGACTTCGACAACATGATCCGCACCAACCAGCGTGAAGATCCCAACGTAAGCTATGCTAACGGCTATCGTTCGAACTACATGATCGAGGAGCGTCACACCGACCAGATCGACTACAATTTCACGGCAAACATCGCACATACGTTCAACAAGAACCACCGTCTGACCGCAGGAATCAACGCCCGTATCAACCGTACCGAATACTACGATCAGGTAAAGGATCTTCTGGGCGGTGACTATTGGGTCGACATCGACAAGTTCGCCGAGCGCGACAAGGGAAGCGATATTATCGCATACCAGAATGATGTTGACTACTTCAATGAGCACGGACACGCACGCGTAGTAAAGGAGGGTGACAAATTCTCGTACGACTACTATGCGCATATCCGCCAGGCTCAGGTTTGGGCTCTCTACGGCTTCAACATCGGCGGCTTCGCCATGGAAGTGGGCGGAGAAATCGGATATTCGGGAATGTGGCGTCAGGGTCTCATGCGCAAGGGTCTCTTTGCAGAAGGCAATGAGTCGTTCGGAGACTCGAAGCATCTCGACTACCTGACATACAAGGTCAAGGGTAACTTCTCATACCGTTTCTCTGGCGCACACTCGCTCGCAGCCAACGTGGCAATGATACAGGACGCTCCGACATTCCAGACGGCATTCGTATCGCCCCGTACCCGTAACCAGGTGAACCCCGGCTTGAAGGCCAACACGATATTCAGTGCAGAATTGACATACAACCTCAATCTGCCCTACATCAAGGCCCGCGTTTCTGGTTACTACACAAAGATGAACGATCTGGCCAAGGTCATTTCATTCTATGATGATACGCAGTCGTCATACACCAACTTTGCAATGACCGGCATAGACAAGCGCTACTACGGAGTGGAACTCGGTCTTGATGTTCCCATCTGGAACGGACTTTCGCTCAGAAGCGCCATCAGCTGGGGCCGCTATCAGTATACATCGAACCCCAACTTCGTACAGATCGTCGATAACAGCGCAGACGTAAAACTTATTGATAAGGTATACTGGAAGGATTTCTACGTTGAAAGCACACCGCAGTTCGCAGCAAACGTAGGTCTCAACTTCCGCGGTCCGAAGAACTGGTTCGCTTCGGTTGATTTCAACTACTATCAGGACCTCTACCTTTCGATGAACCCGGCATACCGTACCAACAATGCGGTCAAGAACTACATGAGTGTACTGAACAACTCAAATGCTGACGCTATAGCACAGGCATGGGCCTTGAACAACATCGAGACCATACGAGCTCAGGAGAACCTCGGTTCGGCATATACGCTCAGCGCAAGCATCGGCAAGAACTGGTACATACACCGCATCTACACGCTCGGATTCAGCCTCGAGGTAAAGAATATCCTCAATGATCAGGGTATCCGCACCGGTGGTTACGAGCAGATGCGTATGCGCAAGACCCGTGGTCTCGACGTAGGTGAGAATCCTGCCAAGCAATACTATTCGCGTTTCGATTCGAAATATTTCTACCTGCTCGGAACGACGTATTACCTCAACGTATACTTCCGCTTCTAAAGTCGAACCGCTAAAATGAAAAAGATTATGAAACTGTTCAGAATATTTTTAATCACGGTTGTCGGTTCGCTTATGGTGAGCTGCTACAACGATTTTGACATGCCCTCGCCGGCTCCCGTCTACAATGACGAGACAATGGAGGCCATGGGCATGACTCACATCACGATCTACGATCTGAAAAAGATGTTCGGGACTATCGACGGTACGGGCAGCACCAATGTATCCGACGGTCTTGACAAAACCATGTACAAGCGCTTCGTTCTCGACGAAGCCGAGTGTACGGATTGGGAGAAACAGACCAACCGTTATATAGTCGGCAACTACTATATCAAGGGTAAGGTCATATCGAACGACGAGCAAGGCAACATCTACAAGTCGCTCTATATCTATGACGGTACCGCAGCCATCGAATTGAAGCTCACGAACGGACTCTATCTCGATTACTTCTGCAACCTCGACAAGATTGGCACCGGAGAAGAGGCCACACAGTGGGTGTATGTAAAACTGCACGGTCTCTACATGGGCAACTTCCGCATGATGCTCTCGATAGGTGACATACCGACCGAAAGCCTCAACTCATACGGCCGCCCGAAGTTCTACCCCAACTCCAACATCAACAGCCCGATCAAGGTGCGTGATCACGTGTTTCCCGGAGAAAGGGACGTTCTGACCGAAGGTGTATTGAGCAGCGACGGTTCGAACAAGAACGATTATGATGTACTAAAAGTCAACGAAAGCAACTGCGAGCAGTTACTGTACAAGAACAGTGATGGAGGTATCAATTATTTCGGCCGCCTGATACGCTTTGAGGGAGTGAAGATGGCATACCGCGGTGTAACCAACCAGAAAAAAGAGACTGCCGATATGCTCGACGAGGGATATTATCCGTCGTGGATCTGCACCAGCGGAACCATGAAGTCTCCGGTTTACAATACGGTTACAGGCTCTCCTGTAGAAGGATGCCTCACTACCAAAGACGGCATGTACGTCAAGGACGGCAATCTGGTAAATGCGGAGGGTGATGTCGTAGAGGAGAACTGGCTGCTCAATTCGGACGGATTGCTCAACGAGGCTCGATTCTCTTCAATCCAAACTACGCCGCTGGTTGTCGAGTTCAAGGACAGCCCGTGGGGAAAACTGGCATACAGCAACAACAACATCTCGCTGTACGGACAAATGGTCGTAGGATTCGGAGACAAAGGTCAGACGGCCTTAAAGAAATCCGAAGCAGGCGTATATGTCGTTCGCACGAGCGGTTATTCACGCTATGCCGGCAAAGTAGTACCACGTGACGGGACACAAGGAGATATCCTGGCCATATATTCGATATACTCTAAAAGTACATCGCAAGGATACGAGGCATACCAGTTGACTCCTTGTCGTTTCGATGACATTTTCCCCTCTTATTACGAAAATATCACTGAGGAGGAGCAGAATGAAATGGATAGATGGGCATTATCGACCTATGAAGATGGCGGCGTAATGCCGTTCGATTCATACTTCATGCCTCAAACTACAAGTGAAGACGATGCAGAAGAATAAGGTTCTGCCAAGATCGGAATTCTGACAACGGCGCCACGCTCTATTCAAGCGTGGCGCTTTTTATTGCACACTATCACTTGTGCGGGCACATGCAACAGCGCATATAAATATCCGTAAAAACCAGCAAGACGTGCCGAAACGGACGACATCGTACACATCATCTGGACCCTACCCGAAAACAAAAAAGGCATTGCCCGCTTATCGGACAATGCCTTTCAATAACATTGAGGATATAACCTTAAGCTATCTGATGCGGTTCAGAGAACGCACGAGCATCTCGTCCTTGAAAATTCCCCTTATGGCAAGCACGGCAAATACTATCGCTACAAGCGGCAGGACAATACCGGCATGCACGCCCTTTGCGACAAGGTCTGTCTGTGAAAAGAAGCGCACCGAGAGATAATAATATATGCCGGTCATCACCGCGCTGCCGACCAGCAATACTATCTCAACAATACACAGTCTCAACTGGAGCATGCGATGCTTGTACAGGAAGATTACGATCAAGGGAAGTATTCCCGCCATTGCAAGAAGGATACCCATATACAATGTCGGCTGCACGGCCGCACCTTCGGCATTCCTTACGGCAAAAGCGGTCAACGTGTACTCCTCTCCGCCAATGGAAAAATAGGCCATGGGAGTAAAGATTGTCACTGCAAGCAGCGCCGCAACGACAAGCAGGTATAAAGTCTGGATTCTCTGTATCATTATTTCAATGTTTTGTCTATAAGATATTTGTTTCTGTCACTCGATCCGCGGTTTATCAATTCGCCGAGGAATCCTGCAAGGAAAAGCATCACGCCCAGCACCACAGCCAGCAGAGCCAGATAGAAGAGCGGCTGGTCGGTGACAGCTCTCAGAGGCAGGCAATGGGCCTGTTTATAGAGTTTGGCGGCGATAATCCATACTGCGGTTATTCCTCCGAAAAGGAACATCAACGTACCAAGCGTACCGAAGAAATACATGGGCGACCTGCCGAAATGCGACATGAACGTTACGGTGATAAGGTCAAGATAGCCCTTGATCATTCGTTCCATGCCGAATTTCGAATGTCCGAATTTGCGGGGGTGATGCTCTACAACCTTCTCCCCTATATTGGTGAATCCGGCATATTTGGCCAATATGGGCATATAGCGGTGCATCTCGCCATATACCTCGATCGACTTGATGACTTTCAGTCTGTATGCCTTCAATCCGCAATTGAAATCATGCAGCTTGATACCCGAAACCAGGCGGGCCGTAAAGTTGAAGAACTTGCTCGGCCACCGTTTGCCAACAGGGTCAAAACGGTGTTTTTTCCAACCAGAGACCATATCATACTCCTCCTCGAGAATCATGCGGCGCATGGCCGGAATCTCATCGGGCGAATCCTGAAGATCGGCGTCCATCGTGAAGACCACCTCACCGTGCGCCTCGGCAAAGCCGCAATACAAAGCCGCCGACTTGCCATAATTGCGCATGAATCCGATGGCCTTGATATAAGGATATTTCTCCTTGAGGCGTTCGATCACCTCCCATGAGTCGTCCGAAGAGCCGTCGTCGACAAAGATCAGTTCGCAGGAGAGATTCTCGCGCGTAACCACACGGTCGATCCATGCCGCAAGTTCGGGCAGGGATTCGGCCTCGTTATACGAAGGTACGACAACCGTTATGTCGGGACGTCTATTCATCTGTTTCGTCGAAAAGTTTCGGGGTACGCTTAACGATACCGGCAATAATCAGGCCTATGATCACGCCCCACATTATATAGCCCCACAGAGTGGAAAAGAGGGTCGAGAAGACCGACGGTTCAGGCTGCGACTCCAGCTGCTCGAACATTCCTTCGTACATTGCCGACAACGAGGCAGGCATTGCCGCGCTGTCGATTATCGACGCGTACATGTTTACCATGCCGTCGATATAATCGCCGTAGCCTACAATCCAGTGCACATACACATAGCTGCCGAAGCCGACAATCACGCCGGCCAGAAGCGTAAACGACATAGGTAAAACCGCGGCCGTAGGAGAAACCCTCCTCCGCACTGAATGTATTCGAGTAGCCCTTAACGAACCGGTACATGAGATATATGTACAGGACGGCAACGACAAGCATTTCAATTCCGGCGACAAACATGCGTGAAGTATTGCCGTTCAGCATAAGCACCTGTTCCAATATGTGCGATGCAAGCATCAATACGCCGAGAATGGCACCCTTTTTCGCCACATCGGTCCAAAACATTTTGTCCATGTCCAAATCAAGATTTTATTAAATGAAGACAAATATACGAATTTTATTTGATTTGCAGCCTGTCGAGAGCCGCCGCATACGCCCTGCCGTTGGCGTTGTGCTCACGCAGCGTACGGGCGAAGTTGTGGTGGCCGTCCATCTCGGGACGCGCACAGAAAAAGAGGTACTGATGCTTTTCGTAATCGAGAACAGCATCTATCGCCGCTATGCTCGGCATACATATGGGCGACGGCGGCAGCCCTTTGTTGAGATAGGTATTATATGGCGATTGATAACGCAGGTGCTTGCGCAACACCCGGCGCAACGTGAAATCCTGCATGGCATACTTTACCGTCGGGCATGCCTGCAACGGGATCCCGCGCTGCAGGCGGTTGACATATACCCCGGCGATACGCGGCATCTCGTCGACGGCCTTGGTCTCCTCATAGAGAATCGAGGCAAGCGTCATAACCTCATAACGGTCCATCTTCAGACGTTTGAGTTTGGCATCGCGCTCCGGAGTCCAGAAAGCGTCATACTCGCGACGCATGCGCCGCACGAACTGATCGGGAGTCACGGTCCAGTAGAGTTCATACGTATTCGGTAAGAACATCGAGAACAGGCGCAGCGAATCGAATCCCACGGTACGGGCAAGCGAATCGCTGGTAAAGGCACGCAGGAACGATACCGAATCGGCTTCGAGCTGCCGTGCGACCTTGCCTGCAAGTTCCGCGGGCGTACGTACATTGTTTATGGTGACGCGCACGGGTGTCTCAATGCCGAGTTTCAACATGCGGGCCACGTCGATGACGCTCATACCCTTCTCCAGACGGTAGTGGCCGGCACGGAATGTCGAGGCGAGATTGATGCGGCGCGCATATATGCCGAAAGCCGTACGATGCTTGATATCGGGCTCAATGAGCCGTACCAGCGAATCGTAATCGCAGTCACGATAGACATAAAGGCTGCGTTCGCTGCGCACGCAATTGCCGTAAAATGCCGTATAACCCCATGTTATACAGGAAGCAAGAACGACCAGCAGTACTATGATGAAGATATATGATTTACGTATCATGGTCAATAATTTTTTGCAAAGATAGATTTTTTTTCTACATTTGCAGCGGGTAAGTCTTATACGACCAGCTCCTGCTGAACTCCCCCAGGCAAGGAATTGAGCAAGGGTATGCGGTTGTAGCGGTGCGATATAAGTAGCTTACCCTTTTTTCGTTTACGGGCATCTCTCCATGATTAAAAAGATATTTTCGATCATTCTCTGCACTCTTCTGTTTCTGCTTGTCGGGCTCATGGTTCTCGGGTATTTCATCTCCCGCAAGAATTTCAGGAATCCGCCCGAAAGATACTTCGCTATCGGCAAACGTGTCTATACGGCAGCTCCGGCAATGATGATCGACAGTTCATTCGACTCTCTGAATCTGAGCGGACGAAGCGTAAGAATAGGTGTGCTCGATACGGAATTCGGAGGGTTACGGGACAGCCGCTGGACACGCAACATGAAGGTGGAGGCATATGCCGATTTCATTGACGGCGACACGACAGGCTTTTTCAAGGACAAGACAGGCGGACGGGCCAAACACGGGGCATACTCATGTGCATGCATTGGCGGATACATTCCCGGCGATACGGTAAAGGGGCTGGCATGGAACGCCTCCTATTACCTCGCCGAAATAGACGATATCGATGCTGAGCCGCGCCTCGAAGAGGAGCGCATGATGAACGCCGTACGATGGCTGCTGTCGCACGATGTGGACATAATCACGTCATCTTGCTCCTACACCCTCTTCGATGATTTCAACGGATACTCCACATCGATGCTCGACGGTCACTCCTCGCGTCTGTCTGCCTTTGTGGACAGCGTCCTGCGGGCCAATCCGAATCTGATATTCGTCCAATGCATCGGGAACGAAGGCGACACCGAATGGCACTACAACTCGTTCCCGTCAGACGTACGCGAAGCCATATCGGTAGGTGCCGTAACGGCAGACGGTTCGACCCGTGCCCGATACAGTTCGTTCGGCTGGGACGGCACCGAATACATAAAGCCTGACGTGTGCGCCTATGTCCAGCCGCCGCTCAACGGAACATCGTTCGCCGCCCCGGCAATAACCGGATTGTGCGCCGCACTGTTGGAACACCGGCACATGAGCCGCAGGGAACTTATCGAATTGTTGCATGAATCAGGCTCGAACGCGTCAGCTCCGAACCGAGAAACAGGCTACGGAGTTCCCCATACCGACAAAATGCATTTATTACAATAAAAAAGAGACGGGCTGCATGGTAGCAACCCGTCACATATCCGTCAAACCGTAACTGTCAGATATCGACATCGTCGTCCGACATCTCCTCCTCCTGCTGACTGTTGTCATCGGCAAGTTCGTCGGCCCCTTTCAGATCGTCATCGTAGTAATCCTTGTCGTCGTCCTCGTCCGACATGTCGTCTATCTTGACATCTATCTTTACAAGGTAACTTATTTCGTCCGTCTCGAAAGGTACGGCATAGAAGAAGTCCCCGTTGGGTTTGTCGACACGCATCATGGCATCGGAAAAACCGTTGGGATACAACTCCCTGACTTTTTCCTGCAATTCAGGCGACAGGTTGTTGAAACTTGCCACCAAACGTTTCTTAATTATTTCTTTTGTCATAAAGGGCTTGAAAATTTTCTGCAATTATAAGCAAAATTTGATAATCGTTACAT
>ERZ1505007.705-NODE-705-length-11810-cov-3.672735_pt1 | contig 11810 bp, 11 predicted proteins | sample MGYA00572254_ERZ1505007 | MGnify/ENA primary metagenome ERZ1505007 (study PRJEB39906, sample SAMEA3182081) | gut metagenome | biome: human; feature: gut; material: Stool; isolation source: human stools | place: Canada | collected 2012-12-04 ... | reverse complement strand
ACGAGATCTAGTACGGTCTCGTGGGCTCGGAGATGTGTATAAGAGACAGGAAGCGCCCCCTTCGAGCAGATGCGTAGCGAACGAATGACGGAAGGTGTGGGGACTGATGTGCTTGTCGATTCCGGCCCGGTGAACGGCTTCGCGCAGGATCGTGAAGACCATCACACGGGTAAGCTGCGTCCCCCGGTTGTTGAGGAACACGACGTCCGATGCGGACGTTTTAGTCGCCCGATCGTCGAGGTAACGCTGAATCTTTTCACGAGCCGCCCCGCTGACCGGTACGAGGCGCTGTTTGTCGCCCTTGCCCGTCACGCGGATATACCCTTCTCCGAAGAAAAGGTCGCCCAACCGCAGCGAGGTGAGCTCCGAAACGCGCAGCCCGCACGAATAGAGGACTTCGAGCGTCCCGCCGTCCCTTGACCGTAGAGGTATCTACGGCGGCAACGATGCGATCGATCTCTTCGACCGTAAGAATATCCGGAAGGTGACGGCCGAATTTGGGCGTATCGATGAACTGGGTCGGGGTAGAATCGATCACGTCGGTCAGCATCAGGTAATTGTAAAAGCTGCGGATACCGCTCAACGCCCGTGCCTGCGAGGTTTTCTCCCGTCCTTGATCGTACAAGAGGGCCAGGTAGCGCTCGATCATCGGAGCTTCGACCTTGCGGGGCGGCACGTCGTAGAACCGGAGGATGAAGTGGGCGAACTGACGCAGATCGCGCATGTAGGATTCGACGGTATTCTCCGAGAGCCGTTTTTCCAGTTTGATATAAACGCGGTAACTACGGCTGATTTCTTCCCATTTTTTGAGAGTTTCTGCCATTTTTATTTATCTTTGTAGAAGATAGGATACGCCTCGGAAAACTGCGAGCAAGCTCCCGTTTTCTTCTCGGCTTTCAAAGATAAGACGCAGCTCGGACAAGCTCGAACGACCGACGCCCGAAGCATACGCAGAGGACACTTGTGAACTCTGCCTGCAAGGAGGAGGGAAACAGAAAGTTAAGTTTGGCTTGCCGCTTGCCTATCATTATCTTTGCAGAAGATAAACTTCGCCCCGGCAAAGTCCGCATAAATTCGGCACTGCGCCCGGCCCAATTGTCTTCTCAGAGGCGAAGATACAAAAAAATTTTACATAATATTATTTCGAAAGACTTTTTGCCGGTTCTTTCGACCGAAAAACGATATACCGATATGGATTATGTGGAGTTGAACGTCCGGGTCACGGATCCCGAGTTGGCCGAAATTCTGACGGCCGAATTAGCCGAGCTGCCCTATGAGAGCTTCCAGACGGAGGGCGAGGTGCTGAAAGCCTACATCCCCCGCGAGCGGCTGGCGGACTGCATGCAGCAAACCGACGACCTGCTGGCCCGCTACGGCATCGCCGACCGGCGTTATATCGCCATCGAGTCCCAGAACTGGAACGCCTTGTGGGAACAGAATTTCACGCCGGTCGATGTCGATGGACGCATCCTGATCCGGGCGCCGTTCCACGCATCGCAACCCGGATACGAACTGGAAGTGGTCGTCATGCCCCGCATGGCTTTCGGCTCGGGACACCACGCAACGACCTGCCTGGTCGCGTCGGCGCTCTGCGATCTTTCGCTGACAGGAAAACGCGGACTCGACATGGGCTGCGGTACGGGCGTACTGGCCATCGTGGCCGCCAAACGGGGTGCCGCGACGGTCGATGCCGTCGATATCGACGAGTGGGCCGAGGCCAACTGCCGCGAAAACGCGGCGGCGAACGGACTGGCGGAGCGGATCGCTCCGATGCTGGGCGATGTAAGCCGCATCGCGGGCCGGAAGTACGATTTCATCGCGGCCAACATCAACCGCAATATCCTCACGATGGACATGCCGGCCTATGCCGAGGCGCTCGATACGGGCGGCGATCTGCTGATGAGCGGATTCCTGGAGGAGGATGTACCGGTCATCGAGGCTCGGGCTCGGGCCTGCGGGCTGGAGCCGGTCGAAGTGCGTAGGCGCGACGGCTGGGCGATGGTGCACGTAAAGAAAGCGTGAGGTGCCGGGAACGCTCAAGACATACAAGGCGCGGGGAATCGTGCTCAATTCGCTCAAGTACGGCGACAGCGCGATGGTCGTGCACCTGCTGACCGACGCGTTGGGGCGTCAGAGTTACATGGTGCAGGGTGTCCGCAGCAGTCGGGGACGGGGTTCGAAACTGGCGTTGTTCCAGCCGATGTTCGCCCTCGAATTCGAAGGGCTGACCTCTTCGCGGCAGCAGATGCACCGTTTTCGGGAGGTGCAGAGCGGAATCGTCCTGCAACGAATGCCTTTCGACGTGAGGCGCTCGACGATCGCCCTGTTCATGGCAGAGGTTTTGTACCGTCTTGTCAAGGAGAGCGAGCCTGACAGCCAGTTGTTCGATTTCGTGTGGGAGAGTATCGGGGCGCTGGACAGTATGGAAGAGGGCGTGGCCAATTTCCACCTCTGGTTTCTGGTGAATCTGAGCCGTTTCCTGGGATTTTATCCGGGAAACGAATATATGCCCGGCGCCTGGTTCGATGCCTGCGAAGGATCGTACACCGTGCAAAAGCCGCCGCATGCGACGGTAATGACCCCGGAGAACGCTCGTCTAATGAACGACTTCGTGGAGTGCGACGTACGTTGCCTGGCCGAAATAGGACTCAACCGTACACAGCGGAGCGCTTTTCTGGAGGCTTTGCTGGCCTACTACGGTTACCACCTGGACGCGATCCACGCCGTGCAGTCGGTCCGTATTCTGCAAGAGGTGTTCTGACCGGGAAACCGACATCAGAGGACAACGGACTTTTCCGGCAGGCGACGACGCAGAGCGCTTCTCCGGTGTACCGGGTGCGGAAGCAAAGGCGAACCGGAAGTTTTGCCGGGTACTGAAAAACGAAAGAAAACAGTTCAATGTTATGAAACGAATTTTCTACAGCCTGCTTTTCGCAGGCACCGTATGGACGGCTGCAAGTCAGAATCCGCCCGAAATCAAAACTCCGGACCGGAAAGCGGCCGAACGGATCGAGGAGTATTATCTGTCGAAGATGCTTCCGGATTCGATGTAGCTCAAAGCACCCTCCCTCTATCCGGCGGACTATTTCAGCCCTTCGACCACCATGACGCCGGTGATTTCGATGAGTTCGCTCATGGAGATCCGGACCAAATACGCGTTGCGCCGCATAGATATCGTTCCCTATAAAGTGCGCAGCGGCTGGTTCTCGATTTCCAACGGCCAGGCCCAGAACTGGAGTCCCTATCTGGACGGGCATCTCGACGCCCGGACCCTCTCGTTTCCCGTACCACGGTAACGACCCCGATCTTGCGTTGTGCGGCTGGTCATCGAGGACGACCGTACCGATTTTCAAACCGACATTCCGTTTCCCGGAGCGAATCTGCTCCGGGAAATTTTCGTTTCCAACTCCCGCATCCGCAAATTTGGGTATTTATGCGTAACGGATTCCGGCAAAAAAATCGCTTCTTTGCACACTTGTTAATGTGTAGTTTATGAAGAAAAGTTTGATTCGACAACTTAAAAGCGAAGACTGGGTGATCGTCGGGGCCGGCGCAGCGATTCTCCTGCTCGCCCTGCTGTTTCCCCGCTGGATGCCTGCGATGCCCAAAGACCTCTCCTCCGCCGGAAATTGGATGAGCGCCGGAGCGATGTTCCTCTTCCTGCTGGTTTTGACGGGTGTCTGTCAGCGGATATTGGGCCGTCCGCTGCGTCGTTTCGCCGTTTCGCTGCTCGCCATTTTCGGCGTGGCTCTGCTGTCGCAAGCCGTGGCTTCGATCCCCGCAATTAAACGACTGGGCTTCGAGGCGGTTTTCTTTTCGGTGATCTTCGGCCTGGTCATCAGTAACTTTTTCCGGGTGCCCGAGTGGTTGAAACCGGCGATCCAGAGCGAGTTTTACATCAAGATCGGTATCGTCTGCCTGGGTGCGACGATCCTCTTCGGCGAAGTGCTCCAATCGGGCGTTTACGCGCTGATCCAGGCTTTCATCGTCGTCTTTACGGTGTGGTACTTCGCCTTCTGGCTGGCCCGGCGGATGCGTGTGGACGAGGAAACCTCGACGATGCTCGCCAGCTCGGTCAGCATCTGCGGCGTTTCGGCCGCCATCGCCACCTGCGGCGTAATCCGGGGCGACAACAAGAAACTCTCCTACATCATTTCGCTGGTGCTGGTCTGCGCCGTGCCGATGATGTACGTGATGCCCTGGCTGGCCGGTCTGCTGCTGCCGACTGTGGTGGCGAACCCCGAAACCGTGCAGGAAGTCGCAGGCGCCTGGATGGGCGGAACGATCGATACGACGGGTGCGGTCGTAGCGTCGGGTGCTCTGCTGGGTGAAACGGCCGAACAGACGGCCATCATCGTCAAGTCGTCGCAGAACGTCCTGCTGGGTATCGCGGCGTTCGTCATTTCGCTGTATTGGTCTTACAAGGGACAGAAGAAACGTCAGCGCCCCAGCGTGCGGGTGATCTGGGAGCGCTTCCCGAAATTCGTGGTGGGTTTCGTCGCGGTATCGCTCCTCTTCAGCCTCTTCTTCGCCGGCAACGAAGCCGCGCCGGCCCGCACTTCGGCCAAGATGTTCAGCAATACGCTCTTCAACATCGCGTTCGTCTGCATCGGCCTCGAAACCCGTTTCCGGGATATTTTCTCGAAGGAAAACCGCCGCACGTTCTGGGCTTTCATGACGGCCCAGATGTTCAACATCGTAGTCACGCTGATCGTGGCCTACCTGTTGTTCGGCGTACTGAAACCCTATCTGAATTAGGATCGGGGAATCCGAAAGGTACAGCAATCGGCACTCTTTTGGGAGTGCCGATTTCGTTGCCGGGCTATCGTTTGCGGCGGAAGAAGTAGCTTTTCTGCCTGCGTTTCTCCTCCTGCGAGCGGGCGACATAGACCTTTTCGCCCGTATAGGGGTTTTCGCCCGTGTAGAACATCACCGACGAAAAGGTCATCGGTGTAGGGGTCAGATCCTGCACCTGCTCCAGGTCGAAGTGGAGTTTGCCCAACACCTTGTCCGCCAGCGAGCGCATGTCGCGCTCCGTGCATCCCGGGTGCGAGGAGATGAAATAGGGAATCAGCTGGTACGGCAGCCCTTCGCGGCGGCAGATCCGGTTGAAATCGGCGTTGAGCCGTTCGAACATCACGAACGGCGGCTTGCGCATCAGTTTCAGCACGGCATCCTCGGTATGTTCCGGCGCCACTTTGAGGCGGCCCGACGTATGATGACGGATGACCGTATCGAGGTAATCGCTGCCGTCGAACAGGTCGTAGCGGATACCGCTGCCGATAAAAGCCTTCTTGACCCCCTTGACCGCCCGCACTTTGGCATAGAGATCGAGCAACGGACGATGGTCGTTATCGAGGTTGGGGCACATCTTCGGATGCAGGCACGACGGACGGCGGCATTTGCTGCACAGCTCCCGGTCGCGGCCGCCCATGCGGTACATGTTGGCCGAAGGCGCTCCGATGTCCGAAAGGTAACCCCGGAAATCGGGCATGCGGGTCACCCGCTCTACTTCGCGAAGGATGGATTTTTCGCTGCGCGAAGTGATGAACTTGCCCTGGTGGGCCGATATGGTGCAGAAGGAGCAGCCGCCGAAACAACCCCGATGGATATTGACCGAGTGCTTGATCATCTCCCAGGCCGGAATGTCGCCACGACCCCGGTAGCGGGGGTGCGGCGCCCGCTCGTACGGCAGATCGAACGAATGATCCAGCTCCTCGGTCGTAAGCGTCGCGTTGGGCGGCGTGATGACCGCATAGCGGTCGCCGACACCTTCGACGAGCGTTTCGTCCGGTTCCATCAGGTTGCTCAAGGTTTCGATGCGGGTGAAGTTCTTCCCAAAGGCCCGCTTGTCGGCCACGCACTCCTCGTAGGAGTGCAGGCGGATCGTTCGGGTGGGATCGAGCCGCTCCACATAGCTGCGGTCGGCCATGAATCCCACCTGTCGGATATTTCGCAACAACTTGGCGTTGAATCCGTTGTTCATCGCCCGCGCCACCTGTTGAATCACCCGCTCGCCCATGCCGTAGATCAAAAGGTCGGCCCCGCTGTCGGCGAGGATCGAGGGATGGAGCGAATCGCTCCAGTAGTCGTAGTGGGTCAGGCGGCGCAATGAAGCCTCGATACCGCCGATGACCACCGGCGTACGCGGAAAGAGCCGCTTGAGAATCTGCGTATAGGTTTTGACCGCATAGTCGGGGCGGAATCCTGCTTTCCCGCCGGGCGTGTAGGCATCGTTGCTGCGCAACCGGATGTTGGCGGTATAGTGGTTCACCATCGAATCCATCGCCCCGGCCGTCACGCCGAAGAAGAGGCGCGGAGTGCCGAGCTTGGTGAAATCCCGCAGGTCGTCCCGCCAGTTGGGCTGGGGCACAATCGCCACACGATACCCTTCGGCTTCGAGCAGACGGCCCACGACGGCCGCGCCGAACGACGGGTGGTCGATGTAGGCATCGCCCGTGAAGAGGATCACGTCGAGTTGATCCCAGCCGCGTGCGCGGACTTCCTTGAGGGTAGTGGGCAGAAACATTTCAATCTCGATTTTTATTCTTCCGCAAGCCCCGCAGCGGCATAGGCGTCCCACTTAGCCAACACGGTACGGAAATCTTCCGGCAGTTCGCTTTCGAAATAGACCTGTTCGCCCGTAGTAGGATGCTGGAAGCCGAGGCTTTTGGCATGGAGTGCCTGCCGGGGCATCGCGGCGAAACAATTTTCGATAAACTGTTTGTATTTGTTGAAGGTCGTACCTTTGAGGATACGGTCGCCGCCGTACCGTTCGTCGCCGAACAGGGGGTGTCCCTTCCACTGCATGTGGACGCGGATCTGGTGTGTGCGGCCCGTTTCGAGGCGACATTCAATGAGGGTTACGTAACCGTAGCGCTTCAGCACCCGGTAGTGGGTCACGGCGTGCTTGCCGTCCGAGCCGTCTTCGAAGACCCACATCTTCTGCCGGTCTTTGGGGCTGCGGCCGATGTTGCCGGTAATGGTGCCTTCGTCCTCCTCGAAATTTCCCCACACCAGCGCCACATACCGCCGCGTGATCGTATGGTCGAAGAACTGTTTGGCGAGCCGAGCGTGCGCCCGCTCGTTTTTGGCGATCACCAGCAGCCCCGAGGTGTTCTTGTCGATGCGGTGCACCAGTCCGGCCCGCATATCGCCCTCCTGGAACAGGGGCAGATTCTGCAAATAGTATGTAAGGGCGTTCACGAGCGTTGCGGAGTAGTTGCCGTGACCGGGATGGACGACCATGCCCGCAGGCTTGTTGACCAGCAGCAGGTCGTCGTCCTCGTAGGGAATTTCGAGCGGGATGTTTTCGGGAATGATCTCGATTTCGCGCTTGGGATAGGGCATCACCAGCGAGATACGGTCGCCGGGTTTGACCTTGTAGCTCGACTTCGCGGGTTTGCCATTGACCAGGATATTGCCTGCGTCGGCAGCCGTCTGGATGCGGTTGCGCGAACAACGCTCCATGTGGATCGTCAGGAACTTGTCCAACCGCAGCGGGCTTTGCCCCCGGTCGGCCGTGATGCTGTAATGTTCGTACAGCTCGTCCTGCTCGCCGGCAGCGTCGTCCTCGAGTTCGTCCGGATCGGGTATGTATTGCGATTCGCTCATCGGACGTGTGCGTTATTGGAAAAATTCGTCTTCCGCTGTCTCTTCGTCCGGGAAAAGCCCGTCGTCGATGACCGGCTCCGCTTCGACGGGACGGTTGGCCAGACTGTCCAGACGAACACGGGCCAGCGAATCGGCCGTTTCAGCGTCGAGGCGGCGCAGCTCTTCGGCGGCTTTTATCATCTCCTTATCGGCCGCAGCGCTCTGGGCGGTGACTTTGGCAGCATCGAGGGTCAGCTTCAGATCGACCTTCGCACCCAGCCGGGCACGGCTGCCGGCCGAAGGCGTCTGCAGATAAACCCGGGCTTCCCGCTGGTTCAGCAGGTTGATTCCCTCGTCGAAGGAGATCTTGCCGATGTTGAGCCCCAGCTCCCACAAACGGCTTTTGGCCTGTTGGAGGTGAAGCCCCACGGTCTTCGGCACGAGTGTCGAAACGGAACCGCTCTCCCCGACGTAAAGGGTGACGCCGCTGCCCGCTTCGAGCTGTACGCGGCTTTTCTCCGAGACTCGCTTGCCGTCGGCGTACTCTTCGAGCACGTAATTGGTCGCCAGATCGGGACGATAGACGATCTGTTCGATCCCCAGGCCGGCCACTTCGAGCATATTCTTGGCCTGGCGCAGCGAACGGCCGGCGACATAGGGCACCGTCACCATCTTCTGCCGATAGGAGTTGATCGTGACATAGACCTTCCGGCCGGGTTTCACCCCGACGCCCTTTTCCGGGAGTTGGTCCAGCACCACGCCCCCGTCGTAGGCAGGCACATACAGCGAGTCGTTGACGATGATTTCCAACCCCTGACGGCGGGCCTCCCCGAGAGCCTCCTCGAGCGGAATGCCTGTCAGGTCGGGCACCGTACGGTGCGCACTGTGGCGCGTGCCCAGCAACAGCAGCAAGTGAGTTGCGACGCCCAGCACGAGCAGCACGCAGACGATGATGAAAAGGTGTTTCAGAAAAGGATGCTCACCGACTTTCGCCCAATATTTTTTCAGTTGTTCCAGCATGGTATTGTTCTGTCGTTTTTGTTCGGGGATCGGAACTGCCTGGCAACGGTACGTACCGATCCGTTTCGTCTGTTTCAGGGTATCTCGTTATCCGATCTCGCGGTAAAAGGTGTCGCGTTCGACGGCCCGGTAGCCGGCTGCCGCGACGATGCGGCGCATCTCCTCCGTGGTCATCGCCGGACGCTGATCGTCGGCTCCGGCCATCGAGTAGATTTTGGTCGTATCGTCGATCGTGCCGTCGATGTCGTCCGCACCGAAAGCCAGAGCCAGCTCCGTAGTCGCTTTGCCGTACATCACCCAGTAAGCCTTGATGTGGGGAATGTTGTCCAGGTAGATGCGGCTCATGGCCAGCATCCGCAGGTCCTCGGTCACGGAAACCTCGCCGATTTCCGACATGCGGTTGCCGAAATTGCGGTATTTGAGCGGGATGAAGGCGTTGAAGCCGCCCGTCTGGTCCTGCTGGCGGCGCAGCCGGTCGAGGTGGTCGATGCGGTGTTCGACACACTCGATATGGCCGTAGAGGATCGTGGCGTTGGTCGGGATCCCCAGCCGGTGTGCAGCAGCATGCACCTCGAACCACTCTACGGTCGAACCTTTATCGGGACAGATTCGGGCACGCAGCTCCTCGTCGAAAATTTCGGCACCCCCGCCCGGTATCGCCTCCATCCCGGCGCTGCGGAGCAGACGCAACCCTTCGTCGATAGTCAGCCCCGCTTTGCGGATCATGTAGGAGAGCTCGATGGCAGTGAAGGCCTTGACGGTCGCTTCGGGCAGGATCGCCTTCACGCGGCGGATCATCTCGACGTAATAGTACAAATCGTGCTCGGGATGCACGCCTCCGACGATATGCACTTCGGTTACGCCCTGTCCGGCGTGGTCGCGGGCGATCCGTTCGACCTCTTCCAGGGAGTAATCCCACGCCTCGGGACTTCCCTTCGGACGGCGGTAGGAACAAAAATTACAGTTGAACACGCACAGGTTCGTGGGTTCGATGTGGAAATTGCGGTTGAAATAGACCTTGTCGCCGCTCACGCGCTCCTTGCTCCGGGCGGCCAGCTCGCCCAACAGCCAAAGCGGAGCTTCGTGCCAGAGCACGAGGGCTTCGGCAGGGGCGATCCGCTCGTCGGAGCGGACCTTGCGGACGATATCTTCGAGTTGCGGGGACATTATTTCGGTGCTTTGCGATAAAGATAAACAGCGATACAGAGGTAAAGTATGTTCGGTATCCAGACAGCGATCCAGGGCGGCAGCGTACCGCTCTTGGCAAACTCCTCGAAGAAGCGGATGAAGAGGATATACGAGAAGCAAAGGGCAATGCCGATGCCGATGTGGAGTCCCGTGCCGCCCCGCACCTTGCGCGAGGAGAGCGAAACACCGATGAGTGTCAGAATGAACGTACCGACAGGATAGGCGTAACGGGCGTGTTGTTCGACCTGAATGATGTTGATCGAGTCGGAACCCTTGCTTCGCTGCTGTTCGAGGAACTGGTTCAGTTCCACTATATTCATTGTTTTTATCAACTGGTCAGTGCGTCCCAATTCATTGACATCCAGATTAATGAGTGTGTCCAGATTGCGGTGTTGCGTGAAAGTTTCCACACCGAGCGAATCGAACGTGCGGGTGGTATATCGTCGGGCCGACCACCGCTTGGTTTCGGGATTGAACCTCACCTCTGCGGCTTCGAGCGATGCGGTCATCGCTCCCGATTCGTACTCTTCCAGGCTGAAGAACGAAGCCTGGTTCGATTCCTTGGAGTAGTTGCGGATATAGGCGAACGTACCGGGTTCGATCTGACGGTAGATATTTTTATCGTATTGGAAACGCGCCTTGCGCGGGATGTATTGGTTCTCGAAAGCCACGCAGCTGCGCTGCGACACCGGAATCAACCAGAGGTTCAACCCCAGAGAGAGCGAAGCGATGATGAGCGCCCCCAGGAAATAGGGCCACATCAGCCGCCGGAAACTCATGCCGCCCGAAAGCATAGCCACGATCTCGGTCTGATAGGCCATTTTCGAGGTGAAGAAAATGACGGCGATGAAGGTGAACAGTCCGCTGAACTGGTTGATGAAGAACGGGATGAAATTCAGGTAATAGTCGAAAATGATCGCCTTGAGCGGCGCTTTCGTTTCCGTAAAGTTGTCGATCTTCTCCACGTAGTCGAAGATCACCACGACCACGATGATCATCGCGATAGCGAAGAAGTAGGTGCTCAAGAACTTGCCGAGGATATACCGGTCGAGGATCTTGAATCCGGGGAAGCGGAAATGCGGGAGCTTTCGTTTCATCGTGGTTCGAGTGTTACAGCCTGCGGCCGAGTTTGGCGACCATCTGCTCCTTCCAGGGTGTGAAATCCCCGGCCCCGATGTGTCGGCGGGCCTCGGTGACCAGCCGCAGGTAGAATGCGATGTTGTGCAGCGAAGCGATCTGCGCACCGAGCATCTCCTGGCAGATCGTCAGATGATGCAGGTAGGCTTTCGTATAGACGTGATCGACGAAGGCGGTGCCTTCGGGATCGATCGGGGAGAAGTCGTCCTCCCATTTCTTGTTGCGGATATTGATCGTGCCTTCCGAAGTGAAAATCTGTCCGTTGCGTCCGTTGCGCGTGGGCATCACGCAGTCGAACATATCGACACCCCGGGCGATGCCTTCGAGGATGTTGATCGGCGTGCCGACCCCCATCAGGTAGCGGGGGCGGTCTTCGGGCAGGATGGCATTCACCACCTCGATCATCTCGTACATCACGTCGGTCGGCTCGCCTACGGCAAGACCGCCGATGGCATAGCCGTCCGCGTCGTACTGTTTGACATTTTCGGCCGCCCGCGCCCGCAAGTCGGGATAGGTACAGCCCTGTACGATGGGGAACAGCGCCTGGTAATGGCCGTATTTGGGCGAGGTCTGGCGGTAACGGTTGAAACAGCGGTCGAGCCAGCGCTCGGTCAGGGCGAGCGACTTGGCGGCATAATCACGCGGCGAGTCGCCCGGCGGACACTCGTCGAAGGCCATCATGATATCGGCGCCGATCGTACGCTCCGTGTCGATCACGCTTTCGGGCGTGAACAGATGGCGCGAACCGTCGATGTGGGACTGGAAATGGCATCCTTCCTCCTTGAGCTTGCGGCAGCCCGCTAGCGAGAAGACCTGAAAGCCGCCGCTGTCGGTGAGCATCGGCCCCTCCCAGGTCGAGAAGCGGTGCACGC
>ERZ1505007.697-NODE-697-length-11868-cov-4.971218_pt1 | contig 11868 bp, 9 predicted proteins | sample MGYA00572254_ERZ1505007 | MGnify/ENA primary metagenome ERZ1505007 (study PRJEB39906, sample SAMEA3182081) | gut metagenome | biome: human; feature: gut; material: Stool; isolation source: human stools | place: Canada | collected 2012-12-04 ... | reverse complement strand
CTACCGGAACGGTATCCTCAAGGTAAAGGTGCAGTTTACCAATGAAAGCGGACAAAACGCCCCATTTGTCGTTGGTTACCGCCTGCTGGACAAGAACGACCAGCAGATAGCCCAGTCCTCTACTCAGGTCAGCGGTGACCAAACGGAAGTGGAATTCACCAAGAAGACCATCCAGGAACCCCTGCAATGGACAGCCGAAACGCCCAACCTCTATACCCTCGTCGTCAGCTTGAAGCGCCCGAACGGAGATGTGATTGAAGCGACAAGCTGCAAAGTAGGTTTCCGTACAGTGGAAATCAAGGACAAGCAACTGTTGGTAAACGGACAACCTATCCTCGTGAAAGGCGTGAACTATCACGAACACAACGAGAATACCGGTCACTATGTCTCCGAAGAACTGATGAAGAAAGATTTCGAGCTTTGGAAGAGATACAATGTCAATACCGTCCGCACCTGTCACTATCCCCAGCAGGAACGTTTCTACGAACTCTGTGACGAATATGGTATCTACGTCATCGACGAAGCCAATATCGAAAGCCACGGCATGGGTTACGACCTGCGTGTAGGCGGCACGCTGGGAAACAATCCGCTCTTCATGAATGCCCACCTCGACCGTACCATGAATATGTACGAACGGGACAAGAACCATCCGTCAGTCATCATCTGGTCGCTGGGCAACGAAGCCGGAAACGGATTGAATTTCTACGTTACCTACAACACCTTGAAGACGCTCGACAGCCGCCCCATCCAGTATGAACGCGCACTGCTGGAGTGGAATACGGACATCTACTGCCCGATGTACGCGTCCCCTTCCTATCTGGAGAAGTATGCCCGAAATAAGGAGATGACGCGTCCCCTCATTCTTTGCGAATATGCCCATGCCATGGGCAACAGTCTCGGCAACTTCCAGGAGTATTGGGACATCATCGAGAAATATCCTATCCTCCAGGGCGGCTGTATCTGGGACTGGGTAGACCAGGGCTTTGCCGCCAAGACAGACGACGACCGTAAATACTGGACCTATGGCGGCGATTATGGCGAGAACGGCACGCCCTCCGACGGCAATTTCTGCATCAACGGCGTGGTATACCCCGACCGCAGTGTCAAGCCGCAGACAGAAGAGATGGGAAAAGTATACCAGAACATCAAGTTCCTTGATTTCGACAAGCAGACTTCCACCGTGAAAATCCGCAATGATTTCTCCTTCACCAATCTCGACAAGTACGACTTCTACTACATCATACGCGACCACGGAAAGGAAGTCTACCGTGGCAAGATTGAAAATATCCATGCCGCACCGGGCAAGACGGTAACCACCGGCTTTCTGAACGGCATACCCAAAGAGAAACAGACAACGGGAGATGTGCGCATCGAGTTCTATGCAGCCATCAAGACGGCAGAGCCTTTCCTCCCGGCCGGCACGGTCATCGCACGCGAACAGACCTACGTCCACACCTTTTACAAGAAAGAGGCTACGGCACAGCAGCCCGCCACTTCTAAGGAAGAGGGAAATTTGGTGGCGTTCTCCGGTCCCGACTTCAAAGCCACCTTCGACAAGCAAAGCGGCCTGCTCACCTCCTATTTATACAAGAAGCAAGAGTACATACTGAACGGTCAGGGTCCCCGCCCATTCTTCTGGCGTGCACCGACGGACAATGATTATGGAGCCAACCTCCCCGTCCGCCTCAAAGCCTGGAAAGAGGCAAGCTACCAGGAACCGAAAGCCGAAAGTTTCCAAGTGACTCCGGGCAGCAATGCCACGACAGTAAAGGTGATCTACCGTTTTCCACAGACAGACGCCCGTTGGGACATCACCTATAAGATATATGCCAGCGGAGTCATCAAGGTAGACAACCGGTTCGTGGCCGAAGGAGACCAAGCTCCGATGATACCGCGTGTAGGCCTGCGGATGCAGTTGCCGGAAAGCTTTACAGACTTGACCTACTACGGTCGCGGTCCGAAAGAGAATTACCGAGACCGCCGTACCTCCCAGTTCATCGGAGAGTACGCCATCCCGGTCAAGGATATGTACGAGCCGTATGTCCGCCCGCAGGAGAACAACCATCGCACGGACATCTATTGGTGCGCTCTTACCGATAAGACGCAACGTGGTTTGCTGCTCATCGCCGACCGCACCTTTGAGCTGAACGCCTCCAACTATCCCCTGGAAAGTATGGACAGCGGCGACACGATTGACAACGGCGCTCCGCGTACCGAAAAGACCCATCACCGCCACCTCACCGACCCTCTGCCGGAAAAGATGGTCGATTTGTTCATTGATTACCGCATGATGGGTGTCGGTGGAGACGACAGTTGGGGCGCAACCGCCCATGAACCCTATCTGATTCGTCCGGGCAAAGAGAACGCCATTGAATACGGTTTCTCCCTTGTTCCGTTCGATAAAAAGGAGGATTATAAATATTTAATCCGGCAATATTGAATTTAATCCTTCCGGATTAAGCTTTTATAAAAAGGATGTAGTAAATTTGCTGCATCCTTTTTACGTTTAAGAACAATAATAATCAAAAGAGAGAAAAATGAAAACAATGACTAAATTTATGTTCAGCGCCCTCTGCGCCGCAGTCATGGTAACTTCCGTTTCTGCCCAGGGAGGGAAAGATATGTTGAGCAATGGAATAAAGTATCTGGATGTGCCATACGTAGCCCATACGCTGGAAGCAGATGGTCCCGAAGAACTCGTCATCAACTGCGATGAGGTAGACTGTACCACGCTGGTGGAATATGTACTGGCAGAGACACTTACCCCCAAACTGGCAGACGGGGACATCTCAGAAAGCGCTTTCGCCGATAATCTGCAAAAAATCCGTTACCGTGATGGTAAAATCGACGGGTACACTTCCCGCCTGCATTATATTGCCGACTGGATAAACAATGGCGTACGCAACGGCTTCCTTCAAGATGTAACGGGCGCCATGAGTCCCGACACCGAACGGTTGTCTATCTCCTACATGTCTTCCCATCCCCAACTTTACAAGCAGCTGGCCAATTCGCCGGAGAACGTAGCCAAAATGAAGAAGATTGAACAATCCTTGTCCGGCAAGGAAGTTCACTATCTTCCCAAAGCCAAACTTCCCGCCGATGGTCTCCCGTGGATTAAAGACGGCGATATCATAGCCATCACCACCAACACTCCGGGGCTGGATGTAGCCCACATGGGAATCGCTTTCTATGCGGATAACAAACTTCTGCTGGTACACGCTTCTTCTACCGACAAGAAAGTGGTTGTTTCCAAAGTCCCCTTGTCCCAAATGCTGAAAGACAATAATAAGTGGACGGGAATACGGGTGCTGAGGATGAAGAAATAAAATGAAATACTATAATATGGAAAAGGCGATGAAGATTTGATTCTCCATCGCCTTTTCCGTATATAGGATTATTCGTTCCTATTCCTCCACGACAATATATTCATCAATATTCCGTGTTTCTTTACTGAAGTTCACACCTACTTTCACTAATTTCCTGCCATCCAAGGTATAAGGAATCAGATACCCCTTCTCATCTATTTGTTTCAGAGCTGCGTCGGCTGTACCGTCCAGTTTGAACCCAAAAACATAAATGGCGGTAGGGGTATGAACTACTGCGTCCGCACGCCCACGGCTGCTGCGAACCTCGGACCGGATGAACTGTCCAAGCAAAGTAAACACTACATGAAAAATAACCTGATAATGACGTTCCGTATCATCACTCAACTCGTAAGGAATACCGGAGAAGAATATCTTCAGACGCTCCATAAACGCCTCTACATCACCACTCTTCAATTCACGCATGAATTTAGCAATGTGGAAACCAGTCTCATCATTGGATACATTGGTATAATAGGGTACCAGAAAATTCAGAAAGCCGTAACGGACCTCATCATTGGGAAAGCCTAAAGTGTATAGCTTCACATCATCATCATACCCTTTTATGGTCAAATAACCACTTTGATAAATCATCGGAAGAGGATTATTTGTTTCCGCACGATATTCAGAGAAAGCGGAAGCCAGCACTTCCACTCCATCTATCAATAGACGTATATCGTAATCACTCTGCTTCAGCAAGTCAACCAAGTAAGTAGGTGTGCCGGTCTGAAACCAATAGTACCCCATCTCTTCTGCATCAAAAGCATTCAATACACTGAACGGATTGAACATTCCTACACCTTCCGGATGAAAATGGTAACCATCATATTGACGTTCCATCAAATCAATCACTTCTTGTAAGGATATCCCTCTTCGTTTAGCCAGTCTCTCAAGTTCCGGCAGAAAGGTTTTCACCAACTCCTCTTTGGTAATACCACACAAAGCAGCGTAAGGAGACTTCATGCTGATATCATTCAGCTGGTTCAAGTCACTGAATACACTTACTTGCGCAAACTTGGTCACTCCGGTCAGGAAAACAAAACGAAGATAACGGTCAGCGCTCTTCAAGACACCGTAGAACGCTTTCAATATTTTCCGATACTCATCCAGCAAGTTCTCATCCAAGACCGCTTGAAGCAATGGCTTGTCATACTCATCAATCAGCACAACAACCTGCTTTCCCGTCAGCGTGCATGCCCGCTCTATCACGTAAGCAAAACGCTCCTCCGGACTACGGTCTTCCTTCTCCTGACCATAGAGCAGCTCCCATTTCTCCAGATACTGATTAAGCATAGCCGTCAGGTCAGCAGCAGTTTCATATTTCCGGGCATTCAAATCAAGATGTAGAACAGGATACTGTTCCCACTTCGTTTCCAACTGTTCGATGGCCAAGCCCTGAAACAAGTCTTTACGCCCTTGAAAGTAAGCTTCGAAAGTGGAAATGAGCAGACTCTTGCCAAACCGACGGGGACGGCTTAGGAAATAAGGAGTAGAAGTAGATGCTATTTGATAAATCATAGCAGTTTTATCTACATAAAGAAAATTCCCTTCACGTAGTTTATCAAAAGTCTGTATGCCTATCGGCAGTTTACGCATCTGTTCCATGTTATTATTATAACCTGATTGGTGTATGACAAAGGTACGATTTATATTTCAAAAATAAGACGAAAGGCGATGGAGATTTTAGTCTCCATCGCCTTTCATTATTCCAGTAGTGAAGAAATAATTGTCGAGCACCACAATTTCATCACCTTGAAGACTAGAAAGGAACTCATCATAATGCGCTTCCTCTTGCAAGGTGACAAAAGGACACACTTTCTCCATCTCACTTACCTGATATGAGGTGGGATGGCAAGTAAAGAAGGTACAATCAAAATCGTCCTTCAGCATATCGGCCAAAGCCAGAGTACGGATAAAGTGGCCGTAGCCGATGGTAGCGCTTGCGTCGGCACGGAAATAGATTTTTTTCAAGAAATGAAATGAATTAAAGAATTACAATTCTTTTCTAATCTTCTTTATAGTTGCCAGCATGAAAGGAAGATAATTCTTCACCACATCATAAACAACTGCTGCATCAAGGTCAAAGTAATGATGTGCTATGATATCTCTCATTCCCATTGCACCTTTCCAATCAACTTCCGGATATTTAGCAAATAGCAGTTTTTCTGTAAGTTTATCAATACCTTTAAGTCCTTCACCTATAGCCATCAGAAGCATGCAGGTACTTTCAAGGCGTTCCATCCCTCCGGGAGATACAAGGTAGTAATGATAAGAATCTATAGGACGAGAATTATCCAAGATTCGCTCAATCGCTTGCTCTATCTTACCCAACATGGCTTCAACCATTTCCCTTTTATGCATAAACGCCTTCCTCTATTATGTTCTGTTTCAATATTCCATCCATATCTTCACGTAGCCTCACAATATCCACTGCACAGCCAAACAGGTGTTGAAGCTCTTCTTTAATGTGAACCAAACTGAACATATTGGGTGTCTGCAATTCTACACAAACATCCACATCACTCTCAACCGTTTGTTCACCACGCGCTACAGAGCCGAATATTCCCATACGCATAATGCCGTATTTAGAAGCATTTTCAGCCATATATTTACGCAAAAGAGTAATGTATTCAGACGTTGTCTTCATATTTCTTTGTTTTTACTACATACAAAGATAGGGATAAATATCAAAACTAAAAACATTCAGAATCTTTTTCTACCTACACTCCCTTTAAAACCATACACGAAAGTTATTTATGAAGCAACTCATACTTCATCTCTGCCAATGCCCAGTCAGTCAGTGTATCAAGGTCCTGCACTTCAAGTTCGGAAAGTACCAACCCGGCTGTATTCTCACCCCAAAAAGTCCGGCTCTCCACAAAGGGAGCAGTGCGAGAGAAATAGAACTGACCGGCATCGTGATAAATCGGTTCTAAATCTTGGGAACGTGTATTTTTGTATTCGGGATAAACCATACTAATTTTTCCATCCACGATGTGAAGGCTGCGCTGTATGGGATAGGAATAAGCCACACAAGTGAAGACGGAATCTATCTCCGAATTCATTTTTCCGTATGCTTCCCGGAGTCTTTCGGGAGTGACGAAAGGAGCCGTTGAATAAATGCAACAAACCGTTTCAAACTTCCTGCCTTGCTCTTTATACTTCCTCAGTACTTCAAGAATTACATCATCAGTACCGGCATAGTCATTTGACATCTCGGCACTCCGCATAAAAGGAACTTGAGCACCATATTTACAAGCTATCTCAGCAATCTCTTCATCATCGGTAGAAACCATCACCTCATCAAAAAGACCGCTTTGTAAAGCTGCCTCTATGGAATATGCAATAATAGGTTTACCCATAAAGGGCTTGATATTCTTACGCGGAATACGTTTACTGCCGCCACGTGCAGGAATGATTGCTATATTTTTCATTTCGCTACAAATTCTATAACCTTTTCAATCACATACTCCTGTTCCTCGTCCGTCAGCGTGGGATACATCGGAAGACTCAGACAATGTTCGTAATACTCTTCTACTATAGGTAAATCGCCTTTCCTATTGCCCCACTGCTGATAGTAAGGCATCAGATGAAGCGGAGCATAATGAACCTGCGCATAGACATTGTTCTCGTGCAGATAATTATAAAGACCCAAGCGGTCAGCTACTTGAATGATATAAAGGTGATAAGCATGATAGACATCGGCAGTATTGAACGGAGTCTTGATACCATCTATTCCGGAAAACGCTTCATTATAGCGTCTTACGATTTCATGACGACGTTCAAGACCTGCTTTCGCACGCTCCAGCTGAGAAATACCCAAGGCAGCCTGAAAATCAGTCAGACGGTAATTATACCCTAACTCCTGCATCTCGTAATACCAGCCACCATGATGCTCGTGCAATAAGGCAGGGTCTTTCGTAATGCCATGCGTACGGTAAAGACAAAGCTTGTCATAGAGCTCCTTGCTGTTGGTGGTCACCATGCCTCCCTCACCCGTAGCGATATGTTTCACGGGATGGAAAGAGAATACGGCACAGTCGGCAAAACAACCGTTACCACAATGTTGTTTCTTGCCTTTACTGTCCATGAAATAGCCGCCGGGAGCATGGCAGGCATCCTCTATAATCCACAAGCCGTACTCGTCGGCAAGCTTTCTGAACTCTTCCAGATCCAAAGGATAGCCTGCAAAATCAACCGGAACAATACCTTTGTAAGTACCGCGGGGAGCAGCCTTAAGCATGGCTTCGAGTTTACGGATATCCATGAGGTAAGTATCCTTGTCAATATCACAGAATACCACCTCGCCGCCACAATAGCGGATGCAGTTGGCACTGGCAGCAAAGGTCATGGGAGTGACAATCACCTTGTCGCCCGGCTTTACATTCAGTGCGGTAGCTGCAAGATGAAGCCCCGAAGTGGCATTGTTCACCGCTACGGCATATTGTGCACCTACATATTCGGCAAATTTCGTTTCAAATTCCCTGATTTTGGGACCTTGTGTCAGGTAATCGCTTTTCAGGGTATCGATGACTGCCCGGATATCCTCATCTGTGATATGCTGACGACCGTATGGAATAGGCTTGCTTATCATTTCACCTCGAAATTAGGGTCAACGTATTTCTTTATATTCTCGCGCATAGTCTCTACTGTCTCCCACTCCGTATTGTTGTCACTGCTGTAGTGGAAACCGTCGGGAACGGGTACTGCATTGTGATGTCTGATGAACTCTTCGCGACTGTGCTTGAAAGATACGGAAGGAAGAATGACATAATATCTGCCCAAATCGATTGTATCAAGAGCATCGGTTACAGTAATCATCTCCTCGTGCAGCTTCTCTCCCGGACGGATGCCCACTTCCACCTGCGGCAGATTGGGTGCAATGGCGGTAGCCACGTCCTGGATATGATAGGAAGGAATCTTAGGAATAAAGATTTCACCACCCAAGTGATGTCCGATGGCATACATGACCAAAGCGACACCGGCTTCCAGTGAAATGTTGAAACGGGTCATGCGCAAATCGGTTATGGGAAGTTCCTTCGCCCCGTTGTCACGCTTGTTGATAAAGAAAGGGATTACGGAACCGCGGGAACCCATCACATTGCCATAACGGACTACGGAGAACCTGATGTTCTTGGAACCGCTGATATTGTTGGCTGCAGTAAACAGCTTGTCGGAAGTGAGCTTGGTGGCGCCATAAAGATTGATGGGGGCACAAGCCTTGTCGGTAGAAAGGGCCACCACATGCTGTACACCGGTGGCAAGAGCAGCCTTTATCACATTCTGCGCACCGTGTACATTGGTTTTGATGCACTCTTCGGGATTGTATTCAGCGGTATCCACCTGCTTGATGGCGGCTGCATGGATAATCACGTCCACTCCTTCGCAAGCCCGCGTCAGACGTTCGAGGTCACGGACATCACCGATAAAGAAACGCAGTTGCGGATACTTATGACCGGGATATTTCTGTTTCAGCTCAAATTGCTTCAGCTCATCGCGGGAGTAAATAATGATTTTCTTTACTTGCGGATAATCACGGAGGATGGTTTCCACAAACTTCTTTCCGAAGGAACCCGTTCCTCCGGTAATCAATACGGATTTCAACAACAGTCCAGCACTTTCTGGACATGCCGCTGCTTTTCGCCATGGTCGACAAAAGAGGCGCTGTAACCCATAAGAAGGGCAAGACAGACATTTGCCTGCTCGTCGATGGTAGTGCCTTTTACACCCGACCGGTACAAAGCCATGGTAAGACGGTAGACCTCACCGTTCCGCCGTGACAAGTCATCGCTATAGACGGGACTACCGTCCATACCCAAATACATCAGTTCGTGCGCAGCACGCTGAAGAGTGATTGCTTCTTCGGAAAGAGACATAAGCAATTATAGAATTAAAAATTAAAAATTAAAGTTCAGCCGATTACTTCTATAAGATCGGGATGGATAGTGGCCATGGCAACAGCTATGACACCTTGTATTTCGATAACCACGCGACGGTCACGTGCGCCTTTCACCTTCAGAAATATACCCTCTTGCCCCTCAAATTCACCGCCGGTAATCCGGACTTTGGTACCTTTGGACAAGTTCAATTCATCCGGTTGAAAATAAAGAAGATGGTCATCGTAAGTGCCGGATACGGCAATGAAACGCTGCATCTGACTGTCGGGGACAATAATCTTCTGCCCACTGCGGGTATCGGTAATATATTGCAGATAAGTGACTTGAGATTTTACGCGCTGCACATCGGAAGGACGGGCATGGACAAAAAGCAGATTATGAACGACCGGAACCAGAGCACGGACTTTTTTCCCTTTTTTTATACATATCTTGTATTGCATAGGAATGAAACAGCCCAAATTTTCTTTCTTGAGCAGATGCATGGCATCCGGTTCTCTGCGGTAGGTGGCACGCATAGCATACCAGATTTCGACCTCTTTCTCTATTCCCATTTTTATGCTTTTGTTCAGACAAGGGTGTTCTCCTGGGGCTTTAAATTCCTTGCATACACTTGGAATTCAATCACTTGCGGACACTTTATGTAGAATACGACAAGCTTTATGCCCTTCTTGTCAACAGATTTTTTGCAGTCATTCATTACCTAACAGGTAAAATGCTGTAAACGAATCTATTGCAAGCAAAAAGCGTTCAATAGACGTTCGTTTTTTGAACGTCAATATTTAAGAAAATTAAAGAGGGAAGATTACTTAAAAATTAGTAAAAGGAAGAAGTTAGAGAAATACAATGCAACAGGCTTACTGACAAAGTATTATACTCACTAAAAAGAAATTTATAGAATATTTTTATTAAACATTTTGCGAGATTCAAAAATACACGTTATCTTTGCGTTCATTAAACGAACGTTTAAAAAACGCCTTTTCCAAACGCAATATTTCACTGTATAACAACCAATTACAACCAAATAAAAAATATCGTGTTTATAGAAATCAGATTTCCACAAACACGATATCAATTAAAAAAGAAATTACTATTCTCAGAAGTTAAATATACCCAATTCCGGGAAAGTAGCCCCTTGCACTGCAAAACAGATTCCGAAGCAAGCCGCACTTACAATCCAAAGGATAACCAGCGTCCACTTCAAACCGGAGTTCATCGGCTGCCACTTGAATATCTGGCTAAAGATGGCCCACACAAGGCTGACCAAAGGAATTCCTACCAACAAGATACCTGCAATGTACATCACAATGGCAGACAGCGGAGAAGTAGGCAGTACCACATCAGCCATCGGGAAAAGGGAAATGAGAGCTGCACCACCACCAACAGCCACCGCTATCGCAGCAAACAACAACGCCACAAATACCACTCCAAATACAAACAGTACCGGACTGCAGATAATGGCAAATATCACCAGACAGATTTTCAAGAACCAGCCGACAATCATCACCAATGCATCTCCCAACTTCTGCAAGAAAGTACGGGGTTTGTCCGACCTCATATAATCATTCACCCCATTGGCAACCTTCTCAAAACCGTCCGTCACCGTCTTTCCGATATTCTCTACCGTAACGGCCTCGCCACGCATACTCAACTTCTCGGCTGCTGTGCGGGCTTCCGGTATAACCAGCCAACACACGATATAGACCGGTATCAATGTCCCTACCCCACAAATCAAGATGACAAGCAGTAACAGTCGAAGTAAAGTTACATCCCATCCCAGGTAGGCAGCCATTCCACTGATGACACCACCCAGCATTTTGTCATCCGGATTGCGGTATAGACGACGGCGTGTAGTGCCATAAGCGGTATTGCTGTTCCAAGCACCGGCACCATAGCCGCCCCCGGCACTCGTGCTGCCGGAATCGGCACTAGCACTCTCTCCTTCCGCCTCCATATCTTCCGGCTTTCCCATGCGGGCAATCACCTCTTCCACATCGGCTATCGTGATTACTTGTGAACCGGCCGACAATTTCTCGGCAAAGAGTTCGGAAATACGGCGTTCAATATCATCTACAATCTCGTCGGCACCGGCCTCCTTGCGGAAGTGCATCTTGAGATTACTCAGATAATTATCCAAAAGACGGTATGCGTCATCATCAATATTGAAAACGGTTCCACCTAAATTTACAGTTAATGTCTTTTTCATAACACATTATTTATTTACAATTTGACTATTTACGATTTACTATTTACCATTCGGCGAATGCAGCATATTCTCTGTGGTCATTTCAAGAATTGCTGATGTGATTCACCGTCTCGTTCAACTCTTTCCAGGACATTTCCAGTTCACCGAGAAAGACTTCTCCTTTTTCCGTCAACCGGTAATACTTACGTGGAGGACCTTGCGTAGACTCAATCCATTCATAACCCAGCAAGTCGTCGTTCTTCAGACGGGTGAGCAACGGATAAAGTGTACCTTCCACTACAATCAGTCTGGCTTCTTTCAACTTCTGAATGATATCCGAAGCGTAAGCCGGCTCCTTGTGAAGCAGCAGCATGATGCAATATTCAAGCATGCCCTTGCGCATTTGCGACTTTACATTGTTTACATC
>ERZ1505007.580-NODE-580-length-13670-cov-5.188175_pt1 | contig 13670 bp, 10 predicted proteins | sample MGYA00572254_ERZ1505007 | MGnify/ENA primary metagenome ERZ1505007 (study PRJEB39906, sample SAMEA3182081) | gut metagenome | biome: human; feature: gut; material: Stool; isolation source: human stools | place: Canada | collected 2012-12-04 ... | reverse complement strand
GTTTTTACGACTCTGATTTTCAACCCCTTGAAAACACGACCTGATTTTCTGCTTATTGTAAAATTCTTCTTATTCAGGGATACCCGGAAAAGAAGGGGGATCAATACGCACACCTTCACCCACTGGCTGAAAGCCAAGAAGGAAGAGCGTGAGCTTGCCTTCCTCCGCACCTATCTTTGTAGGTAGAATTAAAATGCTTCAATTTGGCAAACGTCACTTGAAACGCCTGCAGGCGAAAGAGTTATTTCCGTATGGGTTACCCTTGGAAACTACGCTTTGCCGTGTGTTTCAAAGCATAGACAATGAAAAGATGGCTGATCGAATGTCTGCTTTTGCAGAGGTTTTCCGTAGGGAAATATCCGCTTCGGCAAGAATCAAAGATCTTTGCGCTATGGGCTTGAAGACTCCATAAAGACCGCCACCCCGACTGATGTCTATAAGAATAGTATTCTCGCCCATGCCGCACTGGCATGCGTAGAGGCATTGTACGCCCAATTCAAAACTTAAATGAAAAAGCCGTGAGAGAAACAGCATCAAAATCCACATCGTCCTCGAATACCTATTCGTAATCATAATACTATCGTTACTAATCGACGTCCTTTCCCCCACAATCCTTCACGTCATCGTTCACGATGCCCCGCTTGATTTTCCTGAAAGTATCCGTAAGGCTCCCGAAACGATAAGATACGGATATACCGAACTCACGCATCACCTTATTCTCCGTCTCATAAAGGGTGAACGCATTGTTATAAGTCTTATTCTCCATCTTCCAAGTCTTCATCAAAGGGCTCTTGCAATAGACAGAAAACGTGAGCTTCTTATGGAAAAAATCCTTATTCAAGGTAATGCCGTGAAACAGGAAATCAGATCGTTTCCCTTGTAATTGAATCTTGGGTAACATATAACCGGCGTTCATGTTCAGCCGGAAATCTTTCGGAAACGAAAATTGGACACCGGCGAAAGCACGTCCGCTCCAACCGCTGTTCGACAAGTTTCTTTCCTCGTTTTCCATACTGATATAATCCACGCCACCATTCATGAAAAAACGGAACAATGGGACAGGGCTCCAATTCATATAAAGGGAAAAGCCTGTCTGGTGCCGTTTGCCGATATTACCATAGGTAGAGACCGATACGTTCGGACGCTCCGTATCCATAAAAGTATATTGCTCGATAGAATTGTTCACAAATGCATGGCTTACGCTGGCATTTATGTTAAACTTCTGGGTGAATAAGGTATAATTAAGGTTCACACTATTGCTTTTCTCGGAATCCAAGTCTGGATTGCCATAAGAAACATTTAGCGGATCCCGCTCGTCGACATAAGGATTCAAATAATCAATACCCGCACGCTGGATACGCATATTATATCCCAGACGGATCTGTTGCGACTGTCCGATCGAGTAAGACAACGTAACGTTCGGTACGATATCCACAAAATTCGAATGAAAGTCTTTCGTCAGATCATTCGAATAGCTCACGTCCAAGCTCGTTCCTTCCGCACGTACTCCAGCCTTTATTCCCAGCTTATTCCAACGAAAGGTGCCACCCAGATATACCGAGTAAATATGTTGCGTATGGCTGAAATCCACAAAGCTGCCCGACGGTTCATGCCAATTGCCGGAAGTCTCATCATAAAGCCGTTGCGTGATCTCACTGTCGGTCTGGCGCAAGATATATTTTACTCCGGTCTCCAGATCATGCCCCCCGGCAATGGGTCTTATATAATCCAATTGTCCCGTATGCTCATTGGTCTTCGCCCGGTTCGTGTCCCATTGCAGGAAATCAGAGTAATTCGAGGTACCCGTTATCCGCATCCGGTTCTCATCATCATTCGGATCATTGGTGAAACGATAAGACAAAGTCAGCAACTCCCCCTTACGCCTTGTCTCATGCTGGTAGTTGGCATTCACCTCCACGGAGCCGAAGACAGGTTGATTCTGGCTAAAACGATCGTAAGCATAAATCAAGTCTCGGTTCATGTCACGCATCTCCACGCTCAGATCCGAGAACTCTTTCTGACGCTTGCGGAACAAATTGGCGTCCACGCTAATCAGGTTCATCGAGTCGATCTCGAAAGTTCCCTCCAAATATCCCCGGTGCATCTTCTCCCTTTCCCAATGCTCCCCGATCTGGGAGAGGTAACGGTTAGCGTCATCCGATAAGTTCTCGCGGAAGGAAGTGATATCCGCTATAGGCTCACGTTCATACTCCAGATTGTAATTCGCCGTAAGTCCCAGTTTCCCAGCTTTCAGCGAGACAAATGTCCCGCCGCCGTATGCCTCGTTCGCGGTAACCTCCGCACTCACCGTCCCCGTATATCCATCCAAGACACGTCTCACCATAATAATATTGATAATTCCACTCACGCCCTCAGCGTCGTAGCGGGCACCGGGATCTGTTATCACCTCTATATCCTTGATGCTGGAGGCCGGAAGACTTTTCAATACCGCCGAAGGATTACTACTAAGCAATCCCGAGGGCCGGCCATTCATGTAGATCTTAAAATTACTATTTCCTTTCAGTTGGATATTATCATCGCCATCCACGGTTACCATCGGTACCTTCCGCAACATATCCAATGTATTGCTGACTTTCGCCTCGGGATCCTCCTCTAGGTTATAGACCAATTTATCAATATCCACCTTGACCAAAGGTCTTTGCGCCGAGACCCTCACCTCTCCCAGCGTCCGGGCATCATCTTTCATATATAATTTACCTACGTTCCATACGGGCGATTGAGCCGAAACGCTCACTTTCCTCCGAGCAGGTATTTTCCCGATAGAACTCATATGGAAATAATAAGATCCGGCCTCGGGCAAGGAGACAGAGAAATACCCGTCAATATCGCAAGCCAATAAAGCGAGAGGCTCCGTAATCTCCTCACCCCTCGTCACACGCAAGGTCGCGAACGAGACCGGCTCATTTGTCAATGAGTCCACAACCTGTCCTTTCAACTCAAAGACACCAGCTCCCAGTACTTGCGCCGATACGGGACGAATCGCAACGCACGCTAGACAAACGAACAAAAGCTTAAAAAACAATGCAGTTTTCATATTCAATCGTGATTTATTATTACGCAAATATGACTCTCGGAGAGGCCAAAAGTTTTGTTTTTCCGTCCAAAGCGAAAGAAAAAGGATTGAGGGCGAAAATTAAATGATCCGAAAACAGGAGGAAAAGAAAGGGTATATCAAGCTTTAACTTTACTTTTGCCTATAAAAAGAGAAGCCATGAAAATAAAACATTATCTCCTTCAGAAACCATCCATACTGATATGGGTATCCGTATTATCGGGTTTCTTCGTGACCTCCGAAGAGATCATGGATTGTATCGAGCTATCCCGGATCAGAGGGATCGACCCCGAGATCGACAGTATATTATTATTGACCTTCCAATGCCTGTTTTTCATCCTGTTCACTCGGATACTACTACAAATTAACGTATGTTGGCAGCCTAAGGGAAAAGGGCATCTCAAGCAATTCGCCTATTCGTCGCTGGTATCCGTATTATTTTCCCTAATCGTATGGCTCGGGGTCTCACCCGTCATACGAAGCACAAACCAAAATATCCGGGAGAAATACGAGCGAAACGAACCGAAAGAAAACCACCGTTTCCATGGAAAGAAGCTTTTCTACTTGTTCCACGAGCCAGAGGAGGCATGGTACAACAACCTTTTCACGCTATTCGTTGGAATATACACGTTCAGCCGGATTTATATCCTCGCCGCACGTAAAGAGGAAGTGGAGCGAAACTACGAGAAACTGAAAAACGAATCCCTGCAAAGCCAGATAGATGCCTTGTACAACCAGATCAACCCTCATTTTTTCTTCAATGCGTTGAACTCTTTGCATGCCTTGATAGTCGAAGGACAGAATCAGAAATCACTGGCTTATCTCTCCAACCTATCCAATGTATTCCGATATATACTTCAAAGCGAGAAGAAAGAATTAGTGGCGTTAAAGGACGAACTATCTTTTTTGGAAACCTACCGCTTCATGCTATCCGTCAAATATGAGGAGAAACTGACGTTCGACATACAGATCAACCCAGCCTATATGTCCTGCCAGCTACCGGTTCTTTCCTTGCTACCATTGATAGAAAACGTGATCAAGCATAATGAGATCAGCGCCCGCAACCCAATGCGATTATCCATTTACAGCACCCACGAACCTTCTTTGGTGATCCTAAACCGGAAACAGCCCAAGCTGGACGAGGTGGAGAAAGTGGGTATCGGGCTGAAAAACCTAGATAACCGCTTTGCCCTACTCGTAAAAAAAAGAATAAGGATAGAGGATACGGATGAGTTTTTCCGTGTTTCCCTACCTTTAAAGAGTTAATCTAAATCCAAACAATCATGAAAATCATCATTATCGAAGACGAGGCCGCAGCCTACAAGAACATCAAGAACTTATTACTACAGATAGATCCGCATATCGAGATCTTGGATCATTTCGATACGGTAGTAGATAGCGTGACATGGCTCCGTAGTCATCCCATGCCCGACCTCATCTTCATGGATATCCAATTGGCGGACGGAAACTCTTTCAATATTTTCGAATGCGTCACCATAGAGGTTCCCATCATATTCACTACCGCATACGACCAATATGCGATCAAGGCATTCGAGGTAAACAGCGTCGATTATCTATTGAAGCCTATCACGTTAGAGAGCATGCGAAAGGCACTAGATAAATACAACCGACTTAATCCGGTGACCGTACGGCAGCATATCAGCCGGATCGACCAATTGGTTTGTAGCTCGGAATATCTAAAGCGGATTCTCGTCCCATTCAAGGATCGGATTATACCGATCAAAACCGAGGCGATCGCTTATTTCTATAACACGAACGGCGAAAGTAGCGTGGTGACCCGCGAGAGACAATCATATTCCATCGGTAAATCTCTAGACTCCTTAATGATAAAATTAAACCCGACTTGCTTCTTCCGGGTAAACCGACAGTTTATCCTTTCCAAGGAAGTAATAGATAGCTTCACCATCTGGTTCGATAGCCGATTACGTATAAATCTGAGCCTCCCGACCGACGAACCCATTTTCGTGGCTAAAAATAAGGCGGCGGAATTTAAGGTATGGTTGTCCTCTTATTAAACTTCATCGTGCAATTTGATTATACAATTTAATAACGTACATTCGCGTACAAATAAATTAAATCTGTAGTCCGATGAGAACGCATTTACGCGAAAGCATGCTGGCGCTTCTTTTGATAGGTATCTTAGCCACGGGTTGCGATACCGGAACGAAGAAGGCTTCTGAAAACAGTATCACGTTTGATTCTATCAGCGTGGAAAAGACTTACCATTTGTTAGATAATCCGGATAATCCCAATTGCAATCTAGAGATCAAGTTCGTTTATCCCCGGAAATATTCGGATAAAGAGGTTCTTAAGAATCTACAGAGACAGTTCGTCTCCTCTTATTTCGGCGAGAATTATGAGCAATTATCCCCCGAGGAGGCGGTACGGAAATATACCGACGACTATCTGGCCGCTTATAAGGATCTGGAAGAGGATTACAAGGCTGAGGTGGCGAAATCCGACGAGACACCGGTGGGCTCTTGGTTCTCTTACTACGAGATGTCGTCGGATGATATCGCCTTCAACCAAGACGATATCATCAGCTATACGGTAAGCTTCGAGAACTATACGGGCGGAGCGCACGGCGCACATTCCTACAATAACCATGTAGTGAACCTCAAGACCGGTAAGCCGATCACCGAGGAGGAGATATTCGTGGACAACTATCAAGACAATCTGGCGCGAATATTGGTAGATCAGATCGCCAAGCAAAACAACGTATCCGACGCCAAGGAACTGGAAAATATCGGTTTCTTTAGCGTGGACGAGATCTTCCCGAACGGCAACTTCCTCGTAGACGAGACGGGCATCACCTATTCTTTCAACGAATATGAGATAGCGGCATACGTGGTAGGCGTCACGAACGTCCATCTCCCTTACAAGGAAATCCGCTATTTGCTGCGGGATGACAGCCCGATAAGTCAGTTAATTGAAAATTGAAAATTGAGAATTGAAAATTAATGATAGATAAACCTATAAACAGATGTCCTATGGAACAAAATACAGAGAAATTCTCAATTCCCAATTCTCAATTTTCAATTCTCACATCTTATTTCCCCGATCTCACCGACCGGCAAAAAGAGCAATACGCCGCCCTATATGACCTATATACGGATTGGAACGCCAAGATCAACGTGATCTCACGGAAGGATATCGAGAACCTATATCCGCATCACGTGCTTCACTCGCTGGGTATCACCGATATGCTGCGTTTCAAGCCGGGTTCCTCGGTGATGGATCTGGGTACGGGAGGCGGTTTTCCCGGCATCCCCTTGGCGATCTTATTCCCTGAGACCCATTTCCATCTGGTAGACAGCATCGGGAAAAAAATCAAGGTGGGACAAGCCGTGGCCGAGGCGATCGGGCTGGAGAACGTATCCTTCCGCCATTGCCGGGGCGAGGAGGAAAAGCAGCTTTTCGATTTCGTGGTAAGCCGTGCCGTGATGCCTCTGGCGGATCTGGTAAAGATCGTCCGCAAGAATATAAAGAAAGAACAGATCAACGCATTGCCCAACGGATTGATTTGTCTGAAAGGTGGAGAGCTGGCGCACGAGATATTGCCTTTCCGGAACCAAGCGATAAGCATGGATCTGAAAGACCATTTTAAAGAAGAGTTTTTTGAAACTAAAAAAGTAGTGTACGTACCCTTATGATTACGATAAAATCTTTCGAAGTAAACTATTTCTCCGAGAATACTTACTTGCTATACGATGATACCAAGGAGGCAGTCCTTATCGATTGCGGCTGCCTGCGCAAAGAGGAACAAAAAGAAGTAAGCGACTTTATCGCCCAGAACGGGCTGACGCTGAAACGTTACCTTTGTACGCACCTCCATCTGGATCACATATTCGGCAACGAATTCGTCCATAACACCTACGGGTTGAGCCCGGAAGCCCATAAAGCGGACGTGGAGGGCCTTCCCTCCCCCGAGGAGCAAGCCAAGGCGTTCGGCCTGCCGATGAAGGCGAAAAGCGTCCCGGTAGGGAAATATCTGGTAAACGGGGAAATCATAAAGTTCGGGAAATCCGAGCTGGCGGTATTGAGCGTTCCCGGTCATTCGCCCGGAGGCGTGGCTTTCTATAACAAGAAGAACGGTTTCGTGATCGTCGGGGATTCCTTGTTCGCCGGAAGCATCGGCCGTACCGATTTATGGGGAGGCAACCAAGATATACTGCTTGCCGCTATCAAGGACAAATTACTGTCGTTGCCGGACGAGACCGTGGTATACCCCGGCCATGGCCCCGAGACACGAATCATTGATGAGAAATTAAATAATCCTTATTTATAAAATACTAGAATTATGGACACAAATAAGTTTGTAAACCGCCACGTGGGCATCTCAGCGGAAGATATTCCCGCTATGTTGGAGACGATTGGCGTGAAGTCTTTGGACGAGTTGATCGATCAGACCATTCCGGCCAACATCCGTTTGAAAGAGCCGTTGAACCTCCCGGAGGCCATGACGGAACGTGAGTTCGCCGAGCATATCGCCGAGCTGGCTTCCAAGAACGAGGTATTCACCTCTTATATCGGTATGGGTTGGTACGACACGGTTTGCCCGGCCCCGATCCAACGTAACGTATTCGAGAACCCGGTTTGGTACACCTCCTATACGCCGTATCAGGCGGAAGTATCCCAAGGACGCTTGGAGGCGTTGCTGAACTTCCAGACTGTTATCTGCGAACTGACCGGATTGCCCTTGGCGAACTGCTCGCTACTCGACGAGGCGACAGCGGCAGCCGAGGCGGTTACCATGTTTCATGGTTCACGCAGCCGTGCGCAGGTGAAAGCGGAAGCCAATACGGTATTCGTTGACGAGAACGTGTTCGCCTCTACGCTGGCCGTCATCCACACCCGCATGATCCCGCAGGGCATCCAGGTGGTAGTGGGCGATTATAAGAAATTCGAGTTCACGCCGGACGTGTTCGCCGCCATCGTACAGTTCCCGAACGCGGATGGTTCGATCGAGGACTATAAGGAATTCGTGGCCCGTGCGGGCGCCGCCGGAGCCAAGGTAGGCGTAGCCGCCGACTTGATGAGCTTGGTATTGTTGACTCCTCCGGGAGAATGGGGAGCGGATGTCGTATTCGGTAGCAGCCAGCGCTTCGGTATCCCGATGTTCTACGGGGGTCCTTCCGCCGCTTTCTTCGCTACGAAGGACGATTATAAACGTACGATCCCGGGACGTATCATCGGTATCTCCAAGGACGCTTACGGCCATCCGGCTTATCGCTTGGCTTTGCAGACCCGCGAGCAACATATCAAACGTGAGAAGGCTACGTCCAATATCTGTACGGCTCAGGCGTTGTTGGCTACCATGGCCGGATTCTACGCCGTATATCATGGAGCGGAGGGGTTGCGTAACATCGCCGGACGGATTCATTCCACGGCCGGATTCTTGGCCAAGGAGTTGGAGAAACTGGGATATACGCAATTAAACAAGGATTATTTCGATACCTTGAAGATACAGCTTCCCGCGCACGTGTCGGTGAACGCACTGCGTGAGATCGCCTTGGAGTGCAAGGTGAACTTGCGTTACTTCGAGGCCGGACAAGTAGGCGTCAGCATAGACGAGACGACATTGCCTACGGACATAGGCGTATTATTATACATCTTCGCCGGCGCCGCAGGTAAAGACTATATGCTGGACGAGTCTATCCCCGCCCAGACTTATTTCGACGCTAAATTCGCCCGTACCTCCGATTTCTTGCAGCAAGACGTATTCAAGAAATATCATACGGAGACCGAGTTGATGCGTTACATCACCCGTTTGGGACGAAAGGATGTTTCCTTGGCCCAATCCATGATCTCGCTGGGATCTTGCACGATGAAGCTAAACCCGGCTTCTACGATGTTGCCGCTTAGCCGTGCGGAATTCATGAATATCCACCCGTACGCTCCAGAGGAGCAAGTGGAAGGCTATACGGAGCTGATCGAGAACCTGTCTTCTTACTTATGCACGATCACGGGCTTCAAGGGCTGTACGTTGCAACCGAACTCCGGCGCCGCTGGCGAGTACACGGGTCTTCGTGTGATCCGTGCTTATCAGGAAAGCATCGGCCAAGGCCATCGTGATATCGTTTTGCTTCCGGCTTCCGCCCACGGAACCAACCCGGCCAGCGCTATCCAATGCGGGTATAAGACCGTAACCGTTAAATGCGACGAGAATGGTAATATCGATCTGGAAGATTTCCGTGCGAAAGCCGAGGAGAACAAGGAGCGTTTGGCTGCCAGCATGATTACCTATCCGTCTACGCATGGTATCTTCGAGGTGGACATCAAGGAGATGTGCGACATCGTTCACGCTTGCGGAGGACAGCTTTATATGGATGGCGCCAACATGAACGCGCAGGTTGGATTGACAAATCCGGGTACGATCGGCGCCGATGTATGTCACTTGAACCTGCATAAGACCTTCTCTTCTCCTCACGGAGGTGGTGGTCCCGGCGTAGGCCCGATCTGCGTGGCCGAGCATCTGGTTCCGTTCTTGCCGCAGCATCCGGTGCTTTGGGGCAGCGACTTGAATACGGTATCCGCGGCTCCTTATGGTAGCGCCGGTATCCTGCCGATCACGTACGCTTACATCCGCTTGCTGGGTACGGAAGGTCTTGAGACGGTGACGAAGACGGCCATCTTGAACGCCAATTACTTGGCCGCTAAGTTCAAGGATACGTACGGTATCGTCTATACCGGAGCGACAGGCCGTGTAGGTCATGAGTTGATCTTGGAATGCCGTACGGTAAAAGAGCGTTCGGGCATCGACGAGGGCGATATCGCCAAGCGTTTGATGGACTTCGGCTACCACGCTCCTACCCTATCTTTCCCGGTACACGGCACCTTGATGGTAGAGCCGACCGAGAGCGAGAGCAAGGCCGAGCTGGATCGTTTCGTAGAGGTAATGGAATGTATCTGGAACGAGATCAAGGAGGTGGAGGAAGGCAAGGCTTCGAAGGAGGACAACGTCTTGAAGAACGCCCCGCATCCGGAATACGAGGTGACCGCCGACGAGTGGAAACACGCGTATCCCCGCACGAAGGCCGCCTTCCCGCTGGAATGGTTGCACGACAGCAAGTTCTGGATTAACGTAGCCCGTGTAGATAACGCTTATGGCGATCGTAACTTGATCCCGACTTTATGCGCTTGCGAGATATGAAGAAGCTCTTTATCGCTTTGGCGGCCGTCGCTCTGACGGCTTGCGTCAAGGCGCCCGAGAAAACAGTCAAGGTCTACGCATGGCAAGGCGAAGGTGAGAATACCACCGAGCAAACCTTACAAGCGGACTTTAGTAAATGGCATGCCCACGGTGTAGACGGGATGTGCTACAACGCCGGCCACGACACGGAGAAAATCCAGCGTGCCGCCAAAGCGGCCCATGCCAATGGCATGGAATACCATGCGTGGATTCCTGCCATGTTGCAACATGGATTGGACTCCACCCTCTACGCCGTAAACCGGAAAGGCGAGTCGGCCTATTCCGTACAGGCATATGTCCCTTATTACAAATGCCTGTGCCCGAACCAAGAAGGCACGGCTGAGTTCTTGCTGAATCTATATGGCAAGGTAGCCGATATCCCGGAGGTGGATTATATCCATCTGGATTATATCCGTTACGTGGATGTCATCCTGGCCCGCGGACTTTGGGAAAAATACGGCTTGGTGATGGACGAGGAATATCCTACGGCGGACTATTGCTACTGTGACAAATGCGTGGCCGATTTCAAGGCCGCTACCGGTATCGATATCAAATCCGTAGAGGATCCTTCCAAATGCGCGGAATGGGCGCAGTTCCGTTGCGACCTGATCACGAAATTGGTAAATCGCATCGCTGACGAGGTTCACGGCAAAGGCAAGAAAGTGAGCGCCGCCGTATTCCCGGGGCCGGACTCTCACGCCAAGTGGATGGTTCGCCAAGAATGGAATAAATGGAATATCGACGCTTTCTTCCCGATGAATTATAACGATTTCTATCTGGAGGACGCTTCTTGGCTGGCTCCGATCGTGAAAGAGGAAGTAGCCGCCGTGCAAGGCAAGAAGCCGGTTTATAGCGGTCTGTTCATCTGCGAGGATTGGCAGAACAAGGCGAATATCAAGGACCCGGAAGGCCATGGACTGATCCCGTCCGAGATCGAGGAGGCCGTAAGAGGCTCCATGGAGAACGGAGCGGCCGGCGTGGCGTTGTTTACGCCGGGCAACATGACGGATGAGCATTGGAAAGCTTTCGATAAGGCGATCCACCAACCGTATACCGTAAAGCCCTAATTCGTAATTACTATACGATAAAACAAAGACGAGGAGGCGCAGCTCTTCATTTTCTCGCCTGCGCCTCCTCTTTGACTTATCCATCTAATCTATCTTACTAATAAATAATATCATGACAACTAAGAAACAAGAGAAAATCAAATTCAGTAAAGCATTCTGGGTAGCGAACACCGTCGAGTTGTTCGAGCGAGCCGCTTATTATGGCGTATTTATCGTTATAACCCTTTATCTTAGCCGCATCTTAGGCTTTAACGACATTCAGGCCGCCAGCATCGCCGGTATCTTTTCCGCTTGTCTGTATCTGCTGCCCACATTCGCCGGAGCGTTGGCCGATAAGATCGGTTTCCGCAACTCGATGCTACTGGCTTTCACTTTGTTAACTTGTGGCTATCTAGGACTGGCTGTTTACCCTACTTGGCTTCAATCCGCCGGACTGGTTGAATACAGCACGACGACTACCTTTACGGGATTGCTGGAGAGCAATCTTCAGTACGGCATTATCCCTATCATGGCCTTGATCGTATGCGGCGGGGCTTTTATCAAGAGCGTTATCTCCGGCACGGTCGCTAAAGAGACTACGCCGGAAACCCGTGCGAAGGGCTTCTCTATCTTCTACGCGATGGTAAATATCGGGGCCTTCTCCGGGAAGACCATCGTGAAGCCGCTTCGTGAGGCGTTGGGCAACGAAGGTTTGATTACCTTGAACTATTTCTCGGCGAGCATGACCTTCCTTGCCTTGCTAGCCATCTGGTTCTTCTACAAAAGCGCCCAGCACTCGGGCGAGGGCAAGACGTTCGGGCAAATTTGGAACGCCTTGATCAAAGTTTGCAGTAATGGCCGGCTGATTACCTTAATCATCATTATCACCGGATTCTGGATGGTGCAACACCAGCTGTATGCCACGATGCCTAAATATGTGCTTCGTTTGGCCGGTGAGGGGGCCTCTCCTTCTTGGTATGCCAACGTAAACCCTTTAGTCGTAGTTCTGACAGTCAATCTAGTAACACAGATGATGCGGAAGCGGACAGCGCTTACCTCCATGACGGTGGGTATGTTTATCATGCCGGTGTCCGCTCTTTGCATGGCATCCGGTAATATGCTGGATGCTAATTCCTTGATCCTAGGGATGCATCCCGTAGCCTTCATGATGGTGGTGGGTATCGTCTTCCAAGGGCTGGCGGAGACGTTCATCTCTCCTCGCTTTCTCGAGTATTTCTCCTTGCAAGCACCCAAAGGAGAAGAAGGTCTCTATCTTGGATTCAGCCATTTGCATTCTTTCCTCTCCTCTATCTTCGGATTCGGGCTGTCCGGTTTCCTTTTAAGCAAGTATTGCCCGGAGCCAACCCTGTTCGCCTCTCACGAGGAATGGCTGGCGGCAAGCGCGAACGCCCATTACATCTGGTATTACTTCGGTGCGATCGCCTTGGTATCCGCCGTAGCGTTGATCGTGTACGGACAAGTCGTAAAGAGGCTGGATAGCCAAAAGATTTGACCCGATAAAACTACGAGGTCAAATCCATTACCTTTGATTTGACCTCGTAGTTCTAAAATATCTAATCCAAACACATGAATTTGACCTTTAAGGCTTGCGATATCCAATCATAATCCGTAGATTTGACCCGGAAGAATCGCAAGATCAAATCCTTGAGAAAAAACAACCTTAAAACAGATCATCATGGAAGAAACATTCAAGAGAATCCCCCCGGAAGATGTCTTTATCACCGTCTTCAAGCGTAAACCCACCGAAGAAGAGCTTTGGATGGGCGTCCCTCCCGACTTCGACGGCAACCGCCCCTCGGGCAACAACCTGATCGATCTCTTCGCCTATCTCATCCGCAAGTACGGCCGGATGGACACCAGCGAATACGCCCGCATAATGCAACTCAAGACCAGCGAGCTCCGGGGCGCCATCCTCGCCATCGGCGGCATGTCGGCGATGGAATGGCGCAACCGCTACCTTCTCCTCGAAGCTCAGGAGCTGATGGAGCGGACGGACATGAGCATCACCGCGATCGCCGCCAAGCTGGGTTTCTCGCAGCCCTCGGTATTCTCCAAGTTCTTCCGCACGCTGACGAAATCGCAGCCTTGGGAATGGCGCATCGAGAAAAAAAAACCGGGCTCAAACCGGAAGAGAACCTATCATTGCTACGAGTAATCAGCAGGCAATACATGCTCAAACACACGCCAAGTGTGCAATTTCCTCCGCAAAGTTCTTTGTTATAAAGAATGTTTGATTACTTTTGCACCTCGAGATTAACAAGAAAGTAGAAGTATTACATCAATATAAAAATCTAATATTCCTATATAATATGCTGTC
>ERZ1505007.573-NODE-573-length-13880-cov-4.458083_pt1 | contig 13880 bp, 8 predicted proteins | sample MGYA00572254_ERZ1505007 | MGnify/ENA primary metagenome ERZ1505007 (study PRJEB39906, sample SAMEA3182081) | gut metagenome | biome: human; feature: gut; material: Stool; isolation source: human stools | place: Canada | collected 2012-12-04 ... | reverse complement strand
CTATTCGTCGGCAGCGTCAGATGTGTATAAGAGACAGTGATTCAGGTTGTGGAATCCAAACTCCAGGAACAGGACTTTAAAATTGAGGATCTGGCTGATACGATGAAAATGGGACGTACTGTTTTTTATCGGAAGGTAAAGTCTATATTGGGAGTGACCCCTATTGATTTAGTAAAGGATATGCGGGTGAAGCGGGCCATACAATTATTGGATTCGGGGAATTATAATATATCTCAAGTAGCCTATATGAGTGGTTTTTCTTCTCCCCAATATTTTAGTAGGGTATTTAAGGAGTTGAAAAATTGTACTCCGAGTGAGTATAAAACAAAAGCCTTTGATTGATAAATCAAAGGCTTTTTTATGGTTTGGCATAAAAAGTACACAGAATAGCATAAATAATATACTTTTCTATCAAGTAGTTTAAAAAATACACGGAACGGCATAAATAATGCACGTTCCCTTTTTACCTCTTTGCTATGTTTGCAATGAAATAATTTTAGGTTGCCAAATGGAATTTTATATAATAGACTATTTAATATAAAGTACTATGAAGAAAATTTTAATCTATTGTGTGATTGCCTTTTCTTTTTGGAGCTGTAAATCAGAAATACATACTGGTGCAACACCGAAAAGGGGATTTTATAGTGACAGACCGGCTAAAATTTGGGAGGAGTCACTAGTTAGTGGAAATGGTATAATGGGGGCTATGGTGATAGGAGATCCATATCAGGAATCCATTGTTTTAAATCATGCTTTGCTTTATTTGCCTATTCATTCTGCAAGGAAACCGGTAGGTCAGGGAAAATATTTAGGTAAAATTCAGCAAATGTTGTTGGAGGACAAATATATGGAGGCTTCTCAGTTTGTTGTGGATTTGGCAAACTCAGAAGGGTACAAAGGGAAACATGCAACAGATCTTTTTATTCCCGCTTTTCAATTCAATCTTTTAGGAGATACTTCTACTGTAAAACAATATGAGAGATCAGTAGATTTTACTTCGGGTGAGGTAATAGTAAATTGGGAAGATAATAATGGTGTTTTCACCCGTAAATTATTTGTTTCAAGACCTGATAATCTTGTTGTTTTGAAATTTTCATCAGACGAAGGAGCGTCTATTAATACAACATTGAGCCTTTCGAAGATAATAAGGCATGATGTGGGCCGTATCGAGAAGTTTAATCTGGATGATAACTTTTGTATAAAGAAGGTCGAATCCGGAACAATGGATAATGGGCTTTATTTTAAAGCATGGTATGAAAGACCTTGGGAGTTTGAATCTAGAAAAAGTTTTAAAGGTTACGAAGGAGTGGTACAGGTTCTACGTTCGGATGGAAAGATAGAAATGGATTCCGACCGATTGATCCTCAGGGATGCCACTGATGTGTTAATTGTTGCTCGGATTGAGCCTTCTGATAATATGGAGGAGTCTCGGGTTCTTGAAATGAGTAATGCATTAAAATCATATGATGGAACTTATGATGAATTGCTGGCGGTACATAAGAAAATTCATAAAGAATTGTTTGAACGTGTTTCTATTGATTTGGATGCATCAGAAGAGGACCGGATGAAATCTTCTGAAGAATTGTTGAAGTTAGGAGGCTCTAATCCGGCTCTTGTAGAAAAACTTTTTGATGCGGCACGTTATAATGTAATTAGTGCGACGGGTATTAATCCTCCTAATCTTCAAGGTATTTGGGGGGCTACTATGACTCCTCCGTGGTCTGGTGATTATACGACCAATGGTAATCTTCCGGTTGTCGTTTCCCATTATCTTCAGGCTAATACCCCGGAGTTGATGTTGCCTTTGTTCGACAGGCTGGAAGCATATATGGAGGATTTTAAAGTGAATGCGCGTGAACTTTTTAATTGTCAGGGTATTCATGTCCCTTCACGTTTTAGTTCCCATGGTCTGAATAATCATTTTGATGCTACATGGCCGATGACGTTTTGGTTAGCAGGAGCCGCATGGTATTCATTGTTCTATTATGATTATTATATGTACACCTTGGATAAAGATTTTCTAAGAGAGCGTGCGCTTCCGTTTATGGAGCAGGCTGCTTTGTTCTATGAGGATTTCTTAAAAGAAGGTAATGATGGAAAGTATATTTTTAACCCTTCATATTCTCCAGAGAATAATCCGGCTAATAGTTCAAGTCAGGCATGTGTCAATGCTACTATGGATGTAATGGCTGCTAATGGGTTATTGCGTTCTGTTATAGAAGCCAGCCAGATTTTAGGGGTAAATCAAGATAAGATTCCAGTATGGAAAGCGATGCAGGAAAAAATGCCTTCTTATATGTTGAATGAAAATGGGGAAATCAGAGAGTGGATGTGGAAAGATTTGCAGGATAATCATAAACACCGTCATGCTTCTCATTTATTCGGATTGTATGATTTTCATGATCCGTTGATTATGGGTAATCAAGATTTGATAGAGGGGTGTAAACGCGCTATCAATCGCAGAATGGAAATACGGCGACAGGATAACGGAGGTATCATGGCGTTTGGGATGGTTCAGTTGGCATTTGCGGCATGTGCTTTAGGAGAGACAGAAATGGCTTATGATATGTTGGTCTGGCTTGGAAATAGTTATTGGAACAACAATTTAGTTTCAACTCATGACCCTAAGAAAACATTCAATTTGGACATTTGTGGGGGATATCCGTCATTAGTGATGAAGATGATGGTTTATTCTGAACCTGGTGTAATCTCTCTTTTACCTTGTAAGCCTGTTCAATGGAAGAATGGTACTATAAAAGGGATAGCTTTAAGAGGAGGAATCCTGTTACAAGAATTAGTATGGCACGAAAAAGAAGTAAAAGCAACTTTGTTGTCCAAAATAAATCAGACTGTGAAAATCCAGTTACAAGGTATAGATAAACAGGAAATAGCGTTGAAAGCAGGTGAACCTGTTACCGTGGTTTTTTAAATTAAAAGAATGTTGAAAAATTACCTTATTTACTAATTATAAAAACACTAGTTTATGAATCAAAAAGTTTGTATTCAAAGAATGTTTATGTCTTTGATATTCAGTGTTATGTATCTGTTATCTTTTGCACAGACCCGTCAGATTTCCGGTATGGTAAAAGATATGTCAGGAGAACCGGTTATTGGTGTTAATGTTTCTGTGAAAGGAACAGGAAATGGTTCTATAACGGATTTGGATGGTAAATTTACCATACCAAATGTGAAGGAAAAAGATGTTTTGGTTGTTTCTTACATTGGGTATCTCACTCAGTCTGTCTCTGTGGGAAAACAAACATCTTTCATAATTACATTGAAAGAGGACACTCAAGCTTTGGATGAGGTCGTTGTTGTTGGTTATGGTGTACAAAAGAAAAGAGATCTTTCAGGTGCAGTATCTTCTGTAAAGTCTCGGGATATTACTGCTATTCCTACTACAAATGCTTTAGAGGCTTTGCAAGGAAAAGTAGCAGGATTGGATTTAACAGCTTCTTCTGGTAAAGCTGGAGCAGATTTGAGTTTTACTATTCGTGGTGAAAGATCTTTGAAGGCTAGTAATGCACCTCTGATTTTAGTTGATGGTATAGATTATGGTACAACTTTGGATATTAATCCTTCTGATATAGAATCTATTGAGGTATTGAAAGATGCTTCTTCGACTGCTATTTATGGAACACGTGGTGCTAATGGTATTATTATCGTTACAACTAAAAAAGGTAAAGCTGGAAAATCAAAGGTTTCTTTGAACGCTTTTGCTTCCATTAATATGATTTCGTCTTATCCCTCTATTATGAACGGAGCTGAATATGCTCAGTTAAAGCGTGAAGCATATCGTGACCAGACAACTAATGAATATTTACCAGATGAGCAAGTCTTTACGGTAGCACAGGAATTAGAGTATGTACGAGAAGGAGTTTCTACAGATTATAGAGATTTAATGATGAGTAATGGATTTAATCAGAATTATGAATTGTCTATAACAGGAGGTACAGAGAAAACACAACATTCTATTTCTTTAGGATACAGAGGCGAAAATGGACTTTTTAAAAATGATAATTATAAACGCTTGAATGCTAGAGTGGCATTAGATCATAAACTATTAGAAAACTTGAAGATTGGTACTAATATTACTTATACATACAAAGATCAAAACACGCGTCGTGATCCTTTGAATATGTGTAATAAGATTGTGCCTTTGTCAAAACCTTATGATGAAAATGGAGAAGTAGTAAGATTTCCTGCTCCGGGATATAATTCTCAAACTAATCCGTTAGTGGATGATGTAGATGGAGCTGTAAAAGATAATACAAAAGCAACCCGTTTTTTCGGTAGTCTATATGCGAATTGGAATATCACAAAAGATTTGCTTTTTAGAACAACTTTAGGTGTGGATGTAAGAAATAAGAGAAGGGGATATTATTGTTCTGCAAATTCTTTGGATGGAGAAGGTAAGGATAGTAAATCATTAAAAGAGCATACTATAGAATCGGGTATAACTTGGGAAAATGTTCTGACTTATTCTAAAATTTTAGGTGAACATGATTTTCAGATAATGGGTGGTACAAGTACTATTTATAAAAGTAAGGAGTACACTTTGGCTTCAGGTAAAGGACAGACATATGGAGGAAATATCTATCATAATTTGGCATCGAATACCAAGGAAGTCATGATTGACAGCTATTTAAATGAGGAAAAATTAGCTTCTTTTTTCGGGCGTGTAAACTATAAGTTTATGGATCGTTATATTCTTACAGCGTCATTACGTGCGGACGGTTCTTCATTATTAGCCGATGGACATAAATGGGGGTATTTCCCATCTGTAGCGGTGGCATGGAGAATGAATGAAGAAAGTTTTTTGAAAGGTTTTGACGAACTGTCAAATTTAAAACTTCGTTTGAGTTGGGGAGAATCAGGGCAATCGGCTATTGATCCTTATCAGACTGTCGGGCTTTTAGGTTCGTCCACTTATTCATTTAACAATGATTTGGCTAGTGGGCTGTATCCTAAAACGATGTCGAATAAAAATCTGACTTGGGAAACAACTTCTGTGTTTGATCTAGGTGTGGATTTCGGTTTCTTTAATAACCGTCTTTCAGGTTCTGTAGATGTATATAAATCATATACTAGAAATGTATTGATGAATCGTAAGATTCCATCAACCAATGGGTATACCGAAGTTATGGAAAATATTGGTAAAACAGAAAATTTTGGTATTGATGTGGCGTTGAACTCTGTAAACATTCAAAAGAAGAATTTTACTTGGACTACAGATTTTACTCTTTCTCACAATAAAGAGAAAATTAAGGAATTGGCTTCAGGAGCACTGAGAGATGAGGCAAACTCATGGTTTGTAGGTGAAGCGTTTCAGGTCTTTTATGATTATAAAAAGATAGGAATCTGGCAACTGGATGAAGCGGATGAAGCTGCTAAAAATGGACAGAAACCTGGAGATATTAAGATTCAGGATACGGATGGTAATGGTGAAATAACTCCCGAAGACCGTGTGATTTATAGTAAACGTCCTAAAGTTACTTTTGGTATAAATAACTCATTTACCATTCATGACTTTGAATTTTCGTTCTTTATTTATAGTCGTTTAGGTCAATGGATTGATTACGAGTTCAATAGAGGATATAAACCGGATGGATTGGAAAATAGTTCTAATGTGGATTACTGGACTCCGGAAAATCCAACTAATAATTTCCCACGTCCCAATCGGTTTTATGGGTTTGGAAAAACTAGATATTCCTCAACTTTGAAATATGAAAAAGGGTCGTTTGTTAAGGTGAGGGATGTAACCCTGGCCTATAATATCCCTTCAAAAGTATTGGCTAGTTTAGGTTTGGGACGTGCACGTATCTATGCAACTGCAAAAAATTTCTTTACCTTCAGCAGCATTGATAATTACGATCCAGAACGAGGGGGAGGAATTTCATTTCCGATGACCAAACAGCTTGTTTTTGGTGTGAACTTGGATTTTTGATAGAGTGTATAATATTAAAAGAAAGTAACTATGAAGAAAAATATATTTGTATTGACATCTTTGATGCTAACTCTAGGATGTGGTTGTGATAGTTTCTTGGATGAAACGAATTATAGTGATGTGACTTCAGAAGGAGGTTATTATGACACGGAAGCAGGATTGAATGCTGTAGTTAATGCTTGTTATACTCCTTTACGCTTTTGGGCGGGAAAAGAGGATGCGATTGGGCTAAGTGAGACTGGAACTGATATTATTGCGGCTGGTTCGGGATGCGTGGATAATAATATGGCGGCATATACCCAGTCTTTGGATGGAACAAATTCTGCCTGTACTTTTTATTTTGACCGTTTTTATGCAGCGATAAATTGGTGTAATACAGCAATATTTCATGCACAAACAGTGCCGAATCCATCCAATGATGAGATATTGGCAACAACTTTGAATAAGCGTGAGGCGGAAGCAAGAGTTTTACGTACATTCTATTATTGGATATTGACTGAAACATTTGGAGATACCTATTATACGGACCAGCCTTCTACCAGTATAGTAATGAACCCGGTAAAAACTTCTACAGATAATATCTACCAATATATGTTTGATGATTTGGATTGGGCTATCAAAAGCAAGTTGTCAACTTTGCAAAATGATGGTGGACGGGTTACCATCTGGACTGCGAAAGCTTTAAAAGCTAGACTTTTATTAACTAGAGCAAGTGAAAAGAACGATGTGGACATGTATGGACAGGCATACGATTTGGCTAAAGATGTGATAGAAAATGGTCCGTTTGAATTAGCTGAAGATTTTGCTTCAATATGGGACATGAAGAATAGTGATGGAAACTCTAATAAAGAAGTGATATGGTATGTAGATTATTCGACAAATCAGTTGTATAATTCTGAATTGGATGATAAACCTGTTATCAGAAACGGAGGGAATAATGCACATTTGCTTTTTTGTATGAAGTATGATGATCAACCGGGTATGACACGTACAGCAGAATATGGTCGTCCATTTAACCGATATATGCCAACTCGTTATTTGGTGGATTTGTTTGATGAGGAAAAAGACCAGCGTTATGCTGGTAGTTTTCGTAATTTATGGATTATGAATAATGAGAAGGGAAAAGGTAAATATACTGCAATGACTGATACTGCTATTTATATAATTAAAGGGGAGGCAACTAAAGCTCAACGGGCATGGGCAGAAAATCGTTATCAGCTTTTTGATAGAAATGATGTGTATAATGCAGATGGTTCGACAAAGAATATGAAGCAATATTTGGAGTTGAGTAAATTTGCAGATCCTACTCGTGCGTCAAAAGATGAAGATAGAAGTACTCGTGACGGCTTCATGATTCGTATTGCTGAAATGTATCTTATTGCAGCAGAGGCGGGAGCTAAAGCAAATAAAGCGGATGCTTTGGATTATATGAATAAATTGCGTATGACTCGTGCCATATCCGGATATGAAGATGCGATGCGTGTTGAATTGTCACAAATACAAGATATTGATTTTATACTGGATGAACGTGCACGGGAGTTGGCTGGAGAGCAGTTGCGTTGGTTTGATTTGAAACGATTTGGTAAAGAACAGTTTGTAAAAAGAATAAAAAAGTGTAATCCTGATGCTGCAAATGTGGATGAACATCATTGGGTACGTCCATTCCCTCAGACATTCTTGGACGCTATTGAAAATAAAACGGAATTTACTCAAAATACAGGTTATAAATAATGAAGAAATATATTATAGCTTTTTACTTGGTGGGAATGAGCGGAGGATTAGTTTCTGCTCAAGACTATGTTTCAAAAGTATGGGTGTCAGACCAAGGTGATGGAACTTATAAAAATCCAGTACTTTATGCGGATTATTCTGATCCTGACGCATGTAGGGTTGGAGATGATTATTATTTGACTTCATCGAGTTTCGGTTGTTTACCCGGTTTGCAAATATTACATTCCAAGGATTTGGTGAATTGGAGTATCATTGGTGCGGCATTACCTTATGCCGTACCTCCCATAAACGATAATTCTCCCCAGCATGGAAATCGTGTATGGGCTCCTAGCATCCGCTATCATAACGGGGAATTTTATATTTTTTGGGGAGATCCCGATCAAGGAGTTTATATGGTGAAATCCTCAAAAGTGGAAGGTCCTTGGAGTGAGCCGGTTTTAGTAAAATCAGGTAAAGGAATCATTGACACAACGCCTCTTTGGGATGATGATGGACGAGTGTATATGGTACATGCTTATGCAGGTAGTCGTGCCGGTTTAAAAAGTGTCATAGCCATTTGTGAATTAAATGCTGAGGCAACTCAAGCTATTACCCAGTCTCGTATCATTTTTGACGGACATGAAGCTCATGAAACTTGTGAAGGACCCAAATTTTATAAACGTAATGGATATTATTATATTTTCCATCCGGCTGGTGGTGTGGCTACTGGGTGGCAGGTAGTGTTACGTTCGAAAAATATCTATGGACCTTATGAGTGGAAGACTGTATTGGCTCAAGGAGAAACAAAGATAAACGGACCTCATCAAGGCGCGTGGGTGGACACTACTACAGGAGAAGACTGGTTTTTACATTTTCAAGATGTAGGTGCACATGGTCGTTTGCTTCATCTTCAGCCTATGAAATGGGTGGATGACTGGCCTGTCATAGGAATAGATAAAGATGAAGATGGTTGCGGAGAACCGGTATTATTCTATAAGAAACCAGATGTTGGTAAAAAGTACTCTGTTTGTACTCCTCAGGAAAGTGATGAGTTTAATAGTCAGAATTTGTCTCCACAATGGCAGTGGAATGCTAATATCAACGAAAAATGGATGTTTTGTAATGGACAAAATGGATATATACGTCTTTATTCTTATCCTGTTACAGATAGTTATAGGAATTTATGGGATGTCCCAAATTTGTTGTTACAAAAGATTTCTGCTCCTAATTTTACAGCAACGACTAAATTAACTTTTAAACCCACTAAGAAATATACAGGTGAGCGTACAGGATTAGTTGTAATGGGATTGGATTATGCAGGATTGTTCGTGGAGAATACTAAAGATGGGCTGGTACTGTCTCAGTCTGTGTGTGATGAGGCTGACCGGGGTAGTCTGGAAAAAACCAATGCATCCGTTTCTTTGGAAGGGAATACGGTTTATCTGAAATCAACATTCTCCACAATGGACAGAAAAAATGCTGGTAATGAAGGAGGATATGATTTGGTGGTGATGTGTAAATTTAGTTATAGTATGGATGGAATGACTTATAGATCGTTAGGTATTCCGTTCCGAGTGAAAGAAGGTAGATGGATTGGTGCTAAAACAGGTTTATTTTGTACTCGTCCGTCTATTCAAACGAATGATGGCGGTTGGACTGATGTGGATTGGTTTAGGATAGGCAAATAAGATAGGCAAGGGGAAAAGTTACAATGATAATTAGATTATTATGGGGACTTAAATGAAGCCTGCTAGGCTAAAATAGAAAAGTACTGTTTCTGTTTTGGGAATAGTACTTTTTTATATTGGCTATAGCAGAGAATATTGGAGAGTTTTCTTTTTTTCAAGTTTAACTCGTCATTATCAAGAGGATTTGCTACATTTGCAACTTGTTAAAATGAGAACCAAATAATAAAAAACGATATGAACGAAGATTTTAGAGAGGATTTGAAGAAAGCCTGTGAAGTGATGCAGAAGGGAGGAGTGATTCTTTATCCTACTGATACTATTTGGGGAATAGGTTGTGATGCAACTAATCCGAAGGCGGTAAAACGAGTTTATGATATAAAGAAGCGTGCTGATAGTAAAGCGATGCTTGTATTGGTGGACAGTACGGTAAAAGTAAATTTTTATGTTAGTGATGTACCTGCGGTAGCTTGGGATTTGATTGAGTTTGCCACAAAACCATTGACTATTATTTATGATGGGGCACGTAATCTGGCAGAGAATTTGCTGGCTGAGGATGGCAGTGTTGGTATTCGTGTTACGGCTGAGGAATTCTCCAAACAACTTTGTTTCCGATTTCGTAAAGCTATTGTGTCGACTTCTGCCAATATCAGCGGTCAGCCTTCACCTGCCAACTTCAGTGAAATCAGTGAAGAAGTAAAACAAGCTGTAGACTATATTGTGGAGTATAGACAAGATGAAGTGGGGCATCCCAAACCATCCAGCATTATCAAACTGGGTAAAGGGGGAGAAGTGAAGATTATTAGAGAGTAAAAAAAGGAATGGACGCAATTATAGATGAAAATAAGAAAAGTTGGTTACAGCGCTTTATCTTATGGCGCGAAAAGAAGATAAGAGAGAAACACTTTATTCTTATATTAAGTTTTCTTGCTGGTATTTTTACGGCATTGGCCGCGTGGTTTTTGAAGTTTCTAGTAGAATGGATCAAGGAATTTCTGACTGAAAATTTTGATTCTACAGGAGTCAACTGGTTGTATTTGGTGTATCCGGTTTTTGGAATCTTTCTTACCGGATTGTTCATTCGTTATATTGTGAAAGATGACATCAGTCATGGGGTGACGAAAATATTATATGCCATATCCCGTCGTCAAAGCCGCATCAAGCGGCATAATACATGGTCGTCTGTGATAGCCAGTGCCATTACTATCGGTTTTGGTGGTTCCGTAGGTGCAGAGGCTCCGATTGTGTTGACCGGATCGGCTATCGGTTCTAATTTGGGAAGTGTATTCAAAATGGAGCATAAAACTCTGATGCTGTTGGTGGGGTGTGGTGCGGCAGGTGCTGTGGCCGGTATTTTTAAGGCTCCTATTGCAGGCTTGGTTTTTACTTTGGAAGTCTTGATGATTGATTTGACGATGGCATCATTGTTGCCTCTTCTTGTTTCCTGTGTCACGGCAGCTACTGTTTCTTATATTCTTACCGGTCCCGATGCCATGTTCAAGTTCCATATGGATGAACCGTTTTTGATGGAGCGCATTCCTTCGGCAATTCTGTTAGGCATTGCGTGCGGATTGGTTTCTTTGTATTTTACGCGGGCTATGAATTCTGTGGAGAATATATTTCGTCGATATAATAATCCGTATATCAAGCTGGCTATAGGCGGTGCAATGCTGAGCATATTGATTTTCTTATTTCCTCCATTATATGGTGAAGGGTATGATACTATTAATTTATTGCTGAATGGCGTAACCAATCATGACTGGAATACAGTAATGAATAACTCTATCTTTTATGGGTTCGATAATTTGTTACTAGTCTATTTGGCCATGATTGTACTTTTCAAAGTCTTTGCTTCCAGTGCAACGAATGGCGGTGGTGGTTGTGGGGGTATTTTTGCTCCCAGTTTGTTCTTGGGGTGTATCACCGGGTTCATCTTCGCTCATTTTTGTAATGAACTGCATATAGGTCCTTATATTCCGGAGAAAAATTTTGCTTTGTTGGGAATGGCGGGATTGATGTCGGGAGTAATGCATGCTCCGCTGACAGGTATTTTTCTGATTGCAGAATTGACTGGTGGGTATGATTTGTTCCTTCCGCTGATGATGGTATCTGTCAGTTCTTATCTTACCATTATGATATTCGAGCCACATAGTATTTATTCTATGCGTTTGGCTAAGAAAGGTGAATTGATAACACATCATAAAGACAAGGCCGTATTGACTTTGATGAATATTGACAGTGTGGTTGAAACTGATTTTGAGAAAGTGCGTCCTGATATGGATTTAGGTGAAATGGTTAAAGTCATTTCGCAGGCTAAACGCAATTTGTTTCCGGTAGTGGATGTCAATGGAGAACTTTTGGGCATTGTGGTATTGGATGATATCCGTAATATTATGTTCCGTCAGGAATTATACCATCGTTTCAAGGTAGAAAAATTTATGATTTCTCCTTCGGCACGGATCAATGTTACTGATTCAATGGAAGAAGTGATGAAGAAGTTTGATGATACAAAGGCCTGGAACCTGCCTGTGATTGATGAAGAGGGAAAATACAAAGGGTTTGTTTCCAAGTCGAAAATATTTAATTCGTACCGGCAGGTATTGGTTGATTTCTCTGAAGATTAAATAATGTAAGTATATGGAAAAGAAAGATTTGCGGATCGTATATATGGGTACTCCCGATTTTGCGGTGGAGAGCCTGAAAAGATTGGTTGAAGGAGGCTACAATGTAGTAGGTGTGATAACTATGCCCGACAAACCGATGGGACGACATGGCAGTGTGCTACAACCTAGTCCGGTGAAAGAATATGCTGTTTCTCAAGGTCTGAGGGTACTTCAGCCGGAGAAATTGAAAGATGAGGCTTTTGTAGAGGAACTCCGGTCTTTACAAGCCGATTTACAAATTGTAGTTGCTTTCCGTATGCTTCCCGAAATAGTATGGAATATGCCGCGTTTGGGCACATTTAACTTGCATGCATCTTTATTACCTCAATATAGAGGAGCTGCTCCTATTAATTGGGCGGTGATAAACGGAGATACGGAAACTGGTATTACGACTTTCTTCTTGAAACATGAGATAGATACCGGTGAGATTATCCAGCAGGTGCGTGTTCCTATTGCTGATACGGATAATGTGGAAATAGTACATGATAAGCTGATGTATTTGGGGGGAGATTTGGTTTTGGAAACCGTGGATGCTATTTTGGATGGAAGTGTGAAACCTGTTCCTCAGGAAAATTTGATCCGGCAGGAAACGGAATTGCGCCCGGCGCCGAAAATATTTAAAGAGACCTGCCGTATAGACTGGAATAAAGGTGTGAAGCAGATTTATGACTTTATTCGTGGGCTATCTCCTTATCCGGCTGCATGGACCGAGCTTTGTGTGGCTGATGGAACACGTCAGGTTTTGAAAATATATGAAACGGAGAAAGTTTTTGTTTCCCATGAGATGAATATAGGCGATATCCGTACGGATATGAAGACCTATTTTCAGGTGGCTGTAAAAGATGGTTTTATTAATGTGCTTACTTTGCAGCTGGCAGGAAAGAAACGTATGAATGTGGCTGATTTTTTGAGAGGCTACAGAACTTCGGATAATAATAAGGTGGAATAAATAATACGTTAGTATGTGTGTTGCTGATGTATTAACGGTATAATCTTAGTACACTATAAGTCGGTATAAATGATAAAGGCTGTATCGAAAGATTTTCGGATACAGCCTTTTCGTGTTACAATAAGACAGACAAGGAGTTGTTAAGAATCATTTAATTTTTGTGTTGGATATATCTTTCTGTATGAACGGAAAGTTTGTAGATTTACTTTTATTATAACTTACTGTAACGGTTTCTTCGCCATTGTTAATGGTATTCATTTTTATTTTAAATCCTTGTAGCTTACCCTCTTTATATCCGGGAACATCCAATAAAGGGAAGGATACATAACCGGGACTCGGATATTCCTGTCTGTCACCTTCGGCATTGTGGCGTAATTCTACGGCCATATATCCGTTTGCGTCAGGAACGGTTCCTTCTGTGGCTACAAGGCTGATCCGATGTTTGATATTAGAGTTGAAACCTAATATTTGGAACATAAGGGTCAGGTGTGTCTTACCCATAATGGGAGTGATGAGGTTGATTCCATCATGTCCGTAAATATCTTCATCGTTTTCTTTTAGTGTATCCATTGGTTTGGTTAAGATCTTCTGCAAGTAATCTATAGAAATAAAAGGTCCTTTCTTACTTGCATCTCCGGTCGGATTGGCTGCATTTATATAGGTATAAAAAATACGTTGTCCCGGATTATTTGTTTCAAAACGTGTTAATTTATCGGGATTCACTACGTATGCGATTCCATCATTATCGCTTTCTATCACTGCTTCACCGGGTACTTCACTGGGAGTTACTACGGTTGCTAAAGCGGCGTTAAAAGGCATTTCTGCTTGTATGTCGTAGATGTCATCATCATAGTCATTCAGGCAAGACTGAGTAAATGGAATCAGCATTACCATAATTATTACAAGAACTGTCGCTTTATATTTTC
>ERZ1505007.474-NODE-474-length-16160-cov-5.273580_pt1 | contig 16160 bp, 10 predicted proteins | sample MGYA00572254_ERZ1505007 | MGnify/ENA primary metagenome ERZ1505007 (study PRJEB39906, sample SAMEA3182081) | gut metagenome | biome: human; feature: gut; material: Stool; isolation source: human stools | place: Canada | collected 2012-12-04 ... | reverse complement strand
AGATCTACACCTCTCTATTCGTCGGCAGCGTCAGATGTGTATAAGAGACAGGCGACGACATGTTCGGCGACGAGTCGCGCGCCCGCTACGTGAAGGAGGGGCTGCCCGAGAAGTTCCTGCTGGTGGAGAAGGGGACGCCCTCGGGCATGGCGCTCATCACCGTCGACGCCAAGGGCGAAAACTGCATCGTTGTGGCCCCGGGAGCCAACAACACCCTTTCGCCCGCCGACGTGGACGCCGTGCGCGGCGAGATTGAGGCGGCCGAATACCTGCTCATGCAGCTCGAGGTGCCGATGGAGACGGTCGAGCATGCCGCCGAGATTGCCGCCGCCAGCGGTACGAAGGTGATTCTCAACCCGGCGCCCGCCGCCAAACTCTCCGAAAAGCTGATTGCAAATCTCTACCTCGTGACCCCCAACCGCACCGAGTGCCAGCTGCTCTCGGGCCTTCGCATCGACAGCGATGAGGATGCCCGGCGCGCCGCAGCCCGGCTGATGGAGATGGGGGCGCGCAACGTCATCATCACGCTCGGCTCGCGCGGCTCGCTGGTCTGCACGGCCGACGGATGCACCCTCGTCGAGGCCTGCCGCGTCGAAGCGGTCGATACCACGGCCGCCGGCGACGTATTCAACGGAGCGCTCTGCGTGGCGCTCTCCGAGGGCCGCACGCTGGTCGAGGCGGCCCGCTTTGCAAGCCGCGCGTCGGCCATCTCCGTAACGCGCATGGGGGCGCAGTCGTCGATTCCCTACCGTGCGGAACTCGAACGCTAACACCCCACCAACGAAGAACCTAACAAACAAACTACTATGAACTGCAAACTTTACCAACGCTTGATGCTCAACATCGTCTGCGTGCTGCTTTTCGCGACGGGAGCATCGGTGGCCGTTGCCCGGGAGCAGGGGAACGGTCCCAAAACGGTCAGCGGACAGATTGTCGATGCCGGCACGAAGGCCCCTCTGGTCGGTGTGTCGGTCGTCGTCGAGGGTACGACCCGCGGTGTTGTATCGGACGAGGCGGGACACTACGCCATCGAGGCCGACGGCGAAGAGTCCGTGCTGAACTTCTCCTACCTGGGCTACGTCGCCCAGAGCATTGCGGTGGCAGGCCGCACGGAAATCAACGTTGCACTGCGTGAGGACCAGGAGTCGATTGACGAGGTGGTCGTCATCGGTTACGGCAAGACGACCAAGAAGGAGGTGACCGGTTCGGTGGCCAGCCTCAAGAGCAACGACTTCAATACGGGTTCGTTCACCAATGCCGCCGGTCTGTTCCAGGGCAAGGTGGCCGGTCTGAGCGTCGTGAACCCCAACGGCGGTGACCCCAACGCCTCGTATGAGATTCTGCTGCGCGGCGCCAACACGCTGAGCGCAGGCCAAGGCCCGCTGCTCATCATCGACGGCGTGGTGGGTGCCGACATCCGCAACATCAACTTCCAGGAGGTCGAGTCCATCGACGTGCTGAAGGACGGTTCGGCAGCCGCCATCTACGGTACGCGCGGCACGAACGGCGTCATCATCATCACGACCAAGCGTGCACGCTCGGGCGAGACGCACGTCGAGTACGACGGTCAATTCACCGTGCAAACGGTTGCGCGCCGCGCCGAGCCGCTGACGGCCAAGGAGTTCGAATGGGTGGTGAACAACTACCGTCCCTCGAGCGCCGGGTCGCTCTACGGCGCCGAGACCGACTGGTTCGACGAGGTGACCCGCACCCCTATCAGCCACAAGCACAGTCTGGCCGTCTCGGGCGGTTCGGAGAAGTTCTCGCACCGCACGGTCGTCAACGTCGAGCAGAACCAGGGTCTGCAACGCAAGAACGACGCCGAGAAGTACCTCTTCAAGACCAACATCCATCAGAAGGCCTTCGAGGGGTGGCTCGACCTGGACTACAACGCCTACTTCTCGAAGCGCGTCTACTCGCCGGCCGACTACTCGGTCTTCGAGCAGGCCTTCTATCATAACCCCACCGAGCCGGTCTACGACCCCTCGAACACCACCTCGGGCGGCTACTTCCGCGTCGACAACACGATGGCCTACTACAATCCCGTGGCCATGCTCAACGAGCGCCGTCAGGACTACCGTGCCGACGACCTGGGCGGCAACGTGCGCGCAACGCTCAACATCCTGCCGGTCGAGGGTCTGAAGTGGGACAACTTCTTCTCCTACACGCAGCAGGACTTCGAGTCGCGTGACTACAAGACGCGCTACTATCCCGGCGCTCTGGGACAGGACGGCGTGGCCGACATCGCCAACGAGCTGACACGCGACATCCAGTGGGAGAGCACGCTCAACTACTCGCGCCAGTTCGGCCGCCACTCGCTGCAGGCCGTGCTGGGCTACACGTGGCAGCGCGGCTACTACGAGAGCTCCTCGATGGAGAACAAGGGCTTCGATACGGACGACTGGGGCACCGACAACATCGGCTCGGGAAGCGCCCTGCCCGACGGACAGGCGACGATGTCCTCCTACAAGGAGTCGAACACCTACATCGCCCTCTTCGGCCGCGTGATGTACAACTACGACGAGCGCTACCTGCTTTCGGTCTCGCTGCGCCGCGACGGTTCGAGCCGCTTCGGTGCCGACAACAAGTGGGGCTGGTTCCCCGCCGTAAGCCTCGGCTGGCGCATCAGCCAGGAGGAGTTCCTGCGCGACGTGGACTGGATTAACGAACTCAAGCTGCGTGCCGGCTATGGCGTGACGGGCAACCAGGACTTCTCGAACTACAAGTCGCTGCTGCTGATGAGCACTTCGGGCCGCTTCTACTACAACGGCAAGTGGATTAACACCTACGCCCCCTCGAGCAACGCCAACCCCAACCTGGGCTGGGAGAAGAAGGCCGAGTGGAACGTCGGAGTCGACTTCTCGGTGCTGGACAACCGTCTCTCGCTGACGCTCGACTACTATCAGCGCCGTACGACCGACCTGCTCTACACCTATCAGGTCCCCACGCCTCCCTACGTCTACAACGAGCTGTTCACCAACGTGGGTGAAATCAAGAACTCGGGTATCGAGATTACGCTCAGCGGCACCCCCGTCCGCACGAAGAACCTCGTATGGAACTCGACCTTCATCTTCTCGCGCAACACCAACAAGCTGGTGAAGTTCACCAACGAGGAGTTCACCGACGGCGAGTACAAGGTGGGGTGGCTCAACTCGCCCGTTGCGGCCTACTGCCAGCGTCTGGTCGAGGGTGAGTCGCTCGGTACGTTCTACGGCCCGCGCTATCTGGGCGTCGACGAGGAGGGCAACGACATCTACGCCAACTCGATTGCGGGCAACGTTCCCGAGTCGGCCTGGGAGAAAATCGGCTGTGCCTATCCCGACTTCACGCTGGCGTGGAGCAACATGTTCCGCATCCGCAAGAACCTCGACGTGAGCTTCACGCTGCGCGCCTCCATCGGCGGCGACATCCTCAATACCTACGCCCTCTACTACGACAACCTCTCGGAGTTCGGTCTGAAGAACGTCAGCTCGTCGTGGCTCGACAGCCGCTACACGGGCGGCGTGAAGTACTCGTCGAAGTACATCGAGGACGCCACGTTCCTCAAGCTGGACAACCTCTCGATTGGCTACACCTTCAACTTCAAGTCGAAGTACATCCGCAGCATGCGTCTCTCGCTCACGGGCCAGAACCTGCTCTGCATCACCGGCTACAAGGGCGTTGACCCCGAGGTGTCGCTCTCGGGCATCACCCCCGGTATCGAGAACATCAGCTACTATCCCTCGACGACGAGCTTCACGTTCGGGGTAAACCTCAATTTCTAACCTTCAACTCCAAACCGATATGAAAAACTTCATGCGAAATACGGGTCTTGCGCTCCTCTCGGCCATGATGCTGAGCAGCTGCTTCGACCTCAAGGAGGAAGTCTATTCCGAAATCCCGATGGACAACTTCGGAAAGACCGAACAGGAGCTCATCGCCACGGCCGGCCGTGCCTACACCCAGCTCCAGAACTACTGCACCGAGCAGAGCCTGTGGACGCTCTCGCTCCAGGTCGCGGACGAGTGCGCCGTGCCCATCAACTCCAACGGTTCGTGGGCCGAGGAGCGCTACGGCGAGCTGCAGCGCCAGCAGTACACCCCCTCGAACACCCTCGTGCTCAAGGGATGGAACTTCTGCTTCGACGGCATCGCCTCGTGCAACGAGATTCTCTACGAACTGGGCCTCTCGACCGCCGAGTTCGAGGCCAAGGAGAAAATCACGGCCGAGGTCGAGGTGCTGCGCGCCTTCTTCTACTTCATGGCCATCGACGGCTGGGGCAACGTTCCCTATTCGATTGACTACACCGACACGTCGTACCCCGAGCAGAAGGACCGCAAGTTCCTCTTCTCGTTCATCGAAAAGAGCATCAAGGACAACCTGCCGCTGCTCGATGCCGAGCCATCAACGTCGACCTACGGCCGCGTGACGCAGGATGTGGCCTACACGCTGCTGGCCAAGCTCTACCTCAATGCCGAGGAGTGGCTCGGCACGCCGATGTGGGCAGAGGCCGAGGCGGCATGCTACAACGTGATTTCGAAGGGTCATTACTCGATTGCCGACGACTACGCGTCGAACTTCTCGGCCAACAACGAGGGTTCGGTCGAGAACATCTTCGTCATCCCCTACAGCACGACCTACACCGAGTCGGACCACAACTCCTTCATCATCTACATCATGGCGCTCGACAGCTGGGCCACCGAGAAGTTCAACATTCCGGCCAGCGCCTGGGACGGTTTCGTCTGCCAGCCCGACTTCTTCCAGAAGTACGATGCGGCCGACAAGCGTCGTGACGCCACGTGGCTCTACAAGGGCAACCAGACCAACGGTGGGGGATACGACGTGACGGACGCCCCCTACAACCCCGTCTTCGACGAGTCGCTCTACTCGACGCGCCGCGCCCTCTACGACGGCGCCCGCATCTGGAAGTGGCACTACCAGACCGACGGCCAGCTCATCAGCGACCAGACGAGCATGGACAACGACTTCGTGCTGTTCCGCTACGCCGACGTGGTGCTGATGTACGCCGAGGCGCTCGTACGCCAGAACCGCGCTGCGGAGGCCGTCCAGCTGGCCGACCTGCAGAAAATCCGCACGCGTGCCGGACTGCCCGTATACTCGGCTGCCGACCTGACGCTCGACGAGCTGCTCGACGAGCGCGGACGCGAGCTTGCATGGGAGGGATGGCGCCGTCAGGACCTCATCCGCTTCGGCAAGTACAACGACGCATGGTGGGCAAAACCCACGGCAAGTCCCGCAACCAAGCGGCTCTTCCCGATTCCGACGACCGTCCTTGCGGCCAACCCCCGTCTGAGCCAGAACCCCGGCTATTGATGAGCGGCCGCAGCACAATGAACCGATTAAACCCAACCGATAACAGAAAATGAAGAAAAAGATTGTAGTGACGTTGCTTGCCTGCATGGCACTGTGTACGGCGGCGGCGCAGCAGAAGCGCATTGCGCTCGACGAACTGCGCGACAAGATTGCCGGTGCATGGCTCGGCCAGATGGTGGGCAACATGTATGGCCTGCCCTTCGAGAACAAGTTCATCGAGAAGGAGGGTAACGAGGCCGACTTCCCCTATGGATACTCCAAGAGTCTGGCGAAGATGGAGCAGTACGACGGCGCCTTCTCGGACGACGATACCGACGTCGAGTACCTCTATCTGATGCTCATGGAGAAGTACGGCACCGAACCGACCTACGCCCAGATGCGCGAAGGGTGGATGTACCACATCCGCGACCGCGTGTGGCTGGCCAACCGTGCCGCGCTGGGGCTGATGCACTACGGATATACGCCCCCCTTCACGGGCAGCATGGAGTCGAATCCCCACTGGTATCAGATTGACCCCCAGCTCATCAACGAAATCTGGAGCTACACCGCCCCCGGCATGGTCCGCTATGCGGCCGGCAAGTCGGCCTGGGCGGCCCGCATCACCAGCGACGGCTGGGCCATCTCGCCGACGATTCACTACGGTGCGATGTATGCGGAGGCCTTCTTCGAGAGCAACATCGAGAAGCTGGTGCTCGACGCGCTGAAGTACCTCCCGGCCGACGACCGCTATGCAGCCACCGTGCGCCACATGTACGAGCTCTACAAGAAGTATCCCAACGACTGGCAGAAGGCGCGCGCCGAGATGGCCGAGGCCTACTACGAGCAGGAGCCCGAGATGACGCGGACCATTTGGAACGCCAATCTCAACGGCGCGTGCGGCATCCTGACGCTGCTCTATGGCAAGGGTGACCTGCAGCGCACGATGGACCTGGGCTGCGCCATGGGCTTCGACGCCGACAACCAGACGGCGACCGTGGGCGGCATCCTGGGTGTCATCAACGGCGGCGCCTCGCTGCCCGACCAGCTGCTGATGCCCTTCGAGGGGTGGACCAAGCCCTTCAACGACCGCTACATCAACATCACGCGCTACGACATGCCCGACGCATCGATTGACGACATGATTGACCGCACGGTGGATATGGCCGTCAAGCTCGTCTGCGAGAAGGGCGGCCGCGTGGTGGAGCGCGGCGGCAAGAGGTATCTGGTCATCAACCCGAAGGCCGAGTTCAAGGCTCCGCTCGAGTTCTGCGTCGGCCCGATGCCCCGCATGGAGGTGGGCTGCCCGGTGGACTACAGCTTCAGCTGCGCCGCCAACCGCGACTACACCTGGACGCTCACCGAGGGTGCGCTGCCCGAGGGCGTCGCATTCGACAACGGCCGCATCACGGGTACGCCGCAGCGTGCGGGCCGCTATCCCGTCACCCTCACGCTGAGCGACGGAAAAAAGACGCTGACCAAGCACTTCGAGCTGCTCGTGCGCACGAAGAACATCGCCCCCGAGGCCGACAGCATCCTCACGAACATCCGCACGATGAACGAGGAGGCGCTCTACAAGTGCTGGATTACCTTCGGCAAGCCGATGTACGCCCACAGCGTCGATGTCATCCGCGACGGACGGCTCAACGGCGAGGGTTCGGTCTTCTATTCGCTGGCCGCACATGCCGACCTGCCGAAAATCGACTGGTTCGGCTACGAGTGGAAGGAGCCGCGCACGATTGACATGCTGGCCTTCCATACGGGCTGCCTCGAGGAGTTCGGCGGCTGGTTCTCGTCGGTTGCCATCCAGTACCGCGGCGAGGACGGACGCTGGTACGACGTGGGCAAGTTCCACTCGACGCCTGAGCTGCCCGAGAGCGACGATGTCTTCATCCAGCCCCACTTCGTCGAGTACCTCTTCGAGTTCGAGCCGGTGAAGACCACCGCCATCCGCATGCTGCTCGACTGCAAGGTGCAGGAGCACTGGAACAAGCCCACGAAGGGTTGCTCGAGCTTCATCTCCATCACCGAACTGAGTGTTTACGAAAAGCAATAGCAAGCAATGACAAAACGCATATTCCCCATCCTGGCACTGGCCCTCTCGCTTGCCGCCTGCAGCGCACCGCAGCGCGCCGTCGAGGTCACGCTCTCGGAGCAGGAGCTCTACGACAAGATTCGCGGCGGCTGGGCCGGCCAGACCATCGGCGTCGTCTTCGGCGCCCCGACCGAATTCAAGTTCACCGGTACGACCATTCAGGACTACCAGCCCATCCCCTGGTCGGAGCACTACGTCAAGTACTGGTGGGACAAGAAGCCGGGACTTTTCGACGACATCTACAACGACCTGACCTTCGTCGAGACCTTCGAGCAGGAGGGGCTCGACTGCACGACCGAGACGCTGGCGCGCCGCTTCGCCTTTGCCGAGTACCATCTGGCACACGCCAACCAGGCGGGACGCTACAACATCCGCAACGGCATCATGCCGCCGGCCTCGGGCAACTGGGTCAACAACCCCCACGCCGACGACCTCGACTTCCAGATTGAGGCCGACTTCATCGGACTGATGGCCCCCGGGCTGATGCCCGAGGCGCTCGACATCGCCTCGCGCGTGGGCCACATCATGAACAGCGGCGACGGCTTCTACGGCGGCGCCTTCGTGGCGGGGCTCTACGCCGCGGCCTTCATAAGCAACGACCCGGCCGAGGTGCTCGACATGGCGCTCGAGCCCATCCCGCACCAGAGCACCTTCTATCAGTGCGTCGACGAGGTGCGCCGTCTCTACCGCGAGTATCCCGACGACTGGCAGCAGTGCTGGTTCGAGATGCACAAGCGCTGGAACCGCGACGTGGGCTGCCCCAAGGGTGTCTTCCTGAGCTTCAACATCGACGCCAAAATCAACGCCGCCTACGTGGCCATCGGCCTGCTCTACGGCGGGGGCGACTTCGCCCGGTCGATGGAAATCGCCACGCGCTGCGGGCAGGATTCGGACTGCAACCCGGCAACCGTCGCCGGCGTGCTGGGCGTGATGAAGGGCTATTCGAACATCCCGGAGTTCTGGCGTGCGCCGCTGAGCGAAATCGAGTCGCTCAACTTCAGCGGCACCGACGTCTCGCTCGAAAAGGCCTATTCGATGAGCTTCAGGCAGGCGCTCGAGATGGTGCGCCGCGCCGGAGGCAAGGTGGCCGACGGGCAGGTGACCATCCCCGTGCGTGATGCCGGGGTGCTGCCGCTCGAGCAGAACTTCACCGACACCTATCCGCTCTACCGTGACCGCAAGGACTGCTTCGTCGACGGCGAGTACGAGTTCGACTTCAAGGGCAACGGCTTCGTCATCTGGGGCAACATGGTCTGCCTGCGCAGCATCACGCCCGACTACGTCAACCGCGTGTCGACGCGTCACATCGGCTCGGAGGTCTTCGCTCTGGCAGAGCCCGACGACCCCTACGTGGCCGAGTTCGAGGTGTGGATTGACGGCAAGCTCGACCAGGTGTCGCGTCTCCCGATGAAGAACACCGACCGCAAGCTCGAGCCGGCCTGGAAATACGGCCTCGAGGAGGGACACCACACCGTCCGCCTCAAGTGGCTCAACCCCGACAAGGAGTACCTGCTGCGCATCAACGACATCATGTACTACTCGTCGACCCCCTCGACCGACCCATACTACCACAACTGAAACTGAAGCTGCAATGAACAAAACGCTCATACTGCTCACCGCACTTACGGCGGCTACGGCCTGCACCCCGACCGCTCCGTCGATTGACTACGGCTCGACCTTCGAAATCGACGAGGCGACCCTCCGCGACAAGATTCGCGGAGGGTGGGCCGGCCAGACCATCGGCTGCACCTACGGCGGCCCCACCGAATTCAAGTACAAGGGGGCGCTCATCAGCGACGAGGTGCCCATCGTCTGGTACGACGACTATGCCTACGACACCTTCCGCGACGACCCGGGCCTCTACGACGACGTCTACATGGACCTCACGTTCGTCGAGGTAATGCAGCGCTACGGCATCGACGCTCCGGCCGAGGTCTACGCCCGTGCCTTTGCCAATGCCGACTACAAGCTTTGGCATGCCAACCAGGCGGCGCGCTACAACATCCTCCACGGCATCATGCCGCCCGCCTCGGGCCACTGGCACAACAACCCCCACGCCGACGACATCGACTTCCAGATTGAGGCCGACTTCATCGGCATGATTTGCCCCGGAATGCCCAACGCCGCCTCGGAAATCGGCGACCACATCGGCCACATCATGAACTACGGCGACGGCTTCTACGGCGGCATCTACATCGGTGCGCTCTACTCGCTGGCCTTCGTCTGCGACGACATCCCGACCATCGTGCGCGAGGCGCTGCGGACGATTCCGCCCCAGAGCAAGTACCGCCGCTGCATCGAGGACGTCATCCGCTTCCACGAGGAGTTCCCCGACGACTGGCGCCGCTGCTGGCTCGAAATCGAGCGCCGCTACGCCTATGAGAAGGGGTGCCCCGAGGGTGTCTTCAACGGATTCAACATCGACGCCACCATCAATTCGGCCTACGTCGTGATGGGTCTGCTCTACGGCAACGGCGATTTCGAGCGGACAATGGACGTGGCCACGCGCTGCGGCCAGGATTCGGACTGCAACCCCGCATCGGCGGCCGGCATTCTCGGCGTGATGAAGGGCTACGACGCGATTCCCGACAAGTGGAAGCCCGCCATGGAGAAGGTCGTCGACATCGACTTCCCCTACACCTCCATCTCGCTTAACAAGATTTACGACATCAACCTCGATTTGCTGACGCAGATGATTGGACGTGAGGGAGGCAGCGTCGAGGATGATGTCTACCGCATCGTGCTCCAGCGCCCCGAGGAGCTTCCCTACGAGGAGTCCTTCGCAACGGTGGAGCCGACCGAGCGCCGCGTGCTGAAGCTCGACATCACGGACGAGGCTACGCTCCGCTTCACGGGCAACAGCGTCGTCGTAATGGGGCAGGTGCGCCGCCTGGGCCTCGGCGGCGACGACGGCTACGTGGCCCGCATCGAGGCCTCCATCGACGGCAAATTGGTGGAGAACATCGAGATGCCCTACGACTACATCAAGCGCAAGTACGACATCTTCTACACCTACGAACTGCCGGTGGACGGACCCCACACCCTGAACCTCAAGTGGACGAACCCCGACGCGAACTATGTCATCGAGGCCAAGGAGATGGTGGTCTATTCGGCTAAAAAGTAACGTGCAATGTTAAAGCTACAAAACAGTACAGTCATGATTAAGTTACTGGCACTTCTCACGCTGATGCTCTCGTCGGCCAACACGTCGTGCGACAAGGAGCGGTCGCTGCCTGAAACGCCGCCCTCCCGGTTCGAACGCTACACGACCGACCTGACGATGTACAGCGACATCCTCGGCGAGACGATTCACTATTCGATTTATCTGCCCGCCGACTACACGACGGCCACCGACAGACGCTACGGCGTGGTCTATCTGCTGCACGGCTTCGGCGACAACTGGGGTGCGTGGAACGACCAGTGGCTCCACATCACCACGCTCATCGACAGCAAGGAGGCTGCCGGTGAGATTACGCCGATGATTTACGTCATGCCCCAGGGCTTCAACAGCTACTACGTGAACCGCTACGACGGCAGCTTCAACTACATGGACATGTTCACCGAGGAGCTCGTGTCCTACATCGACCGCACCTACCGCACCCGAGCCGACCGCTCCTCGCGCGCCGTGGCGGGCTACTCGATGGGCGGCTTCGGGGCGATGATTCTCCCCTCGAAGCATGCCGAGCTCTTCTCGGTCTCGATTCCGCTGAGCATGTCGTTCCGCACCGACGAGCAGTACATGGCCGAGCCGCAGAGCGGCTGGGACGGACAGTGGGGGAGCATCTTCGGCGGCGTCGGCCTCGCGGGCGAAGGCCGTCTGACGGAGTACTACAAGGAGTACTGCCCCTTCTACTTCTTCAACGAGCAGAGCGCGGCGTCGTTCGCCGACCTGCACTACTACTTCGACTGTGGTGACGACGAGGAGCAGCTGCTCATCGCCAACGACCGGCTCCACCGCCAGCTGCGCGAGCTGGGCATCGCCCACGAGTACCGCGTACGCAACGGCGCCCACACCTCGGACTACTGGCACGACGCCATGCGCGAGGGGCTCGACTACATCGAGTGCTGCTTCAACGGCGGCACGTGGCCCGACGCTCAGAACATCGCGACCGACCCCTCTTATGCGGGAGCTGAGCTGAGGGAGACAGTCGGCGGGGCGGAGGTCGTGGCCTATCCCTCGGCCGGGTACGACGAGTCGAAGAGCAATTCGGTCGTCTACCTGCTCCACGACGGACTCGCCAAGGAGGACCTGCACCGCATGATGAATCTGTGGAACGTCGCGGTCAACACCAAGCCCTTCATCGTCGTCTGCATCCCCTCCGCGCAGGCTGGCAGCGACTTCGCCACGCTGGCGCAGGCCATCGACGCAAAGTATGCCATCGCCGAGGATGCCGACCGCCACTTCGGCGCCGGGCTGGGCTCGGGTGCCGGTCTGCTCTACCGCTATGCGGCAGGGGAGGAGGCACGTCTGGCGGCCCTCTACCTCTTCGACGGAGAGGTGGATGTCGAGGCGACGGCCCCCTGCTCCGGAACCTACTACTACATCGACACCACCGACGGGGGCGAACACTACGTCGAGGCGGGCGAGCTCTACGAGCACTGCAAGGCCGACGGCGTGCCCTACGACTACCGCGTGCGCAACGGACGGAGCGGTGCCGATGCCGCAATGGGCGGCTTCCAGGCCTCGAAGAGCAATCTGATGGACCGCATCCGTAACTGAACCGAATGAAACCTAAAAACTCACAACCATGTTTATCGTAGACAACTATTTTCTGGCCGTGGTGTTCTGCTTCGTCACGATGCTCTGCTGGGGCTCGTGGGGCAACACCCAGAAGCTGGCGTCGAAGAGCTGGCGCTACGAGCTCTTTTATTGGGATTATGTAATCGGCATGGTGCTCTTCGCCGCGCTGCTGGGCTTCACCATGGGCAGCTTCGGCGACGGGGGCCGTCCCTTCGTCACGGACCTGGCGCAGGCGGCCGGCAAGAGCATCGGCTGGGTGCTGCTCGGCGGCGTCATCTTCAACGCCTCGAACATTCTGCTCTCGGCCTCGGTATCGCTCGCCGGACTCTCGGTGGCCTTCCCGCTCGGCGTGGGCATCGCCCTGGTGCTGGGCGTCATCGTCAACTACCTCGGCGCACCGTCGGGCAATCCCGTCATGCTCTTCCTCGGCGTGGCGATGATTGTGGTGGCCATCATCTGCAACGGCATCGCCTCGGGCAAGCAGCAGAGCGGCTCGGACGCAGCGGTCAACAACCGCAAGGGTCTGCTGCTGGCCGTGCTGGCCGGCGTGCTGATGTCGCTCTTCTACCGCTTTGTGGTCAAGGGTATGGACATCAGCAACTTCGAGTCCCCGGCTCCGGGCATGCTCACCCCCTATTCGGCCATCTTCATCTTCTCGCTGGGTGTGCTGGCCAGCAACTTCCTCTTCAACACGCTGGTCATGCGCTATCCCTTCGTCGGCGAGCGCGTCCGCTATGCGGAGTACTTCCGCGGCTCGCTCTCCACGCACCTGACGGGCTGCCTGGGCGGCGCCATCTGGTGCCTCGGCACGGCGTTCAGCTACATCGCCTCGGGGGAGGCCGGCCCGGCCGTCTCGTATGCCCTCGGACAGGGTGCGCCGATGATTGCCGCCATCTGGGGCGTCTTCATCTGGCGTGAATTCAAGGGTGCGCCGAAGTCGGTTAACCGTCTGCTGGCTCTCATGTTCCTCCTCTTCATCGGAGGCCTTGCCCTGATTGTTGCCGCCGGAAACTGATGCCGGAGGAGCGCTGAAAAACGAAATTATGTTCAACCAACAAAAAACGACTGATATGAAAAAGATTTTTGGAATTCTGGCGGCAGTCGCCATGGTGGCTGCCTGCAACACCTCCTGCTCGAAGAGCGACGACAACGGCGGCGGCAACGGCGGCGGCAACACGGCCAACGTACGCATCGCCACCTGGGCCGACGACTGGGACACCTACGCCTACACGTTCGACGCCGAGGGCAAGGTAATCAAGGTAAGCCGCAACAACGGCGAGCGCGAATGGGACTTCACCTACTCGGGTGACAAGATTGAGGCCACAGGTTATTCGGCCTTCACCATCACGCTCGGTGCCAACGGATATGCTTCGGAGTACAAGGACGAATGGGATACGTTCACCTACACGTACGACAACAACGGCTATGTGACGCAGGTTAAGAAGAACGGTGAGGTATGCGCCAATGCCGTAATCGAGGACGGATGTATCACCAAGTGGTCGAAATTCGAGGACCGCAACGAAGACGGTGTAGCCGAGGAGTGCTGGAAGGAGCACATCTACTCGAACATGAAGAATGTTGCAGGCATCCACAACATCTACGTTGAGAAGGGTGCCGGACGCTGGCTTCAGGAGCTGGGCTTCTTCGGCAAGCCGACCAAGTATCTGTGTGAGAGCAACGGCTGGGACTATTCGGACACCCCGTCGACGCTCACCTACGAGTTTGACGAGAAGAACTGTGTGACGAAGGAGATTAAGTCGGCAGCCGACTACGTCGAGAACTACTTCTACAGCTGGACGCCGCTCGAATAACGGCCTCGTCCGAAAATCCGTTGGACGCGGACGGCAGTTGCACTGCCGTCCGCATTTTTTTGCCCGCAAAGCAGGACGTGCGGGTAGGGGAGTGCGGTCGGTTGTGCGGCGTAAGGTCTGCGGAGCGAATTACGCAGGAAGAGGGGTTGCGGACAGCCAAGCAGCCGGGATATAAAAAAGAAGCAGGCCCCGCAGGGAGTAACCCGCTGCAGAGCCTGCCGTTCGAAGGATGATGCGACAACCGGTTTCAGCTAAAAGTCGTAACCGACAATCTTACCGGCATACTTGCTCCATCCGCTTGCCGATTTATAGGCTTCGATTGAAGCCTGCGGAACATGGATGGATGCAACCGAAGTGCTGCTAAACACACTCGAGCCCAACGTCGGCGGAGTTGCCGGCATACAGTCCGCCGCAAAATTGCGGCAGTTTATCTTATTGATTATTCTCCGGTAGTAGCTTACACAGCACCGGATCGTTCTTGATTCGTTCCATTAAATCCAAATATTCGGATTTAATGGAAAAACTGAATATAGATAAAACACAAATTGATTGATTTAAAAATTTTATATATAGCGAATTACGATTAATTTTGTTCGGATTTAATTTCAACTGTAATTTGTTGCCTATTTTGATTATTATAAACGAAGAAGTATTATCTTCGAATGTATTTATAAACTTTCTAAATGTATAGTTATGAAAATTAGGAAATTACAATTTAATAACAATAAGATATTGGGAAATCTTGAATTGAATTTTATCAATCCGACAACAAATGTTCCTTATGATACAATATTATTAGTTGGTGAGAATGGGGTTGGGAAAACTACTATTTTAACAGGAATAAGCGATTTTTTAAGTGGACAGGATCTTTCCAGATGTTTTAATTCGATTGAATATACTATTGATGATGAAATTATTACCATGTCCTCTATTCTGGGAGAGCAGGACTCTCATAAATTTATTCGTAGAAAAAATGGTGAAGATGAAACGCTTTCTTATGGATGGAGTAAAAATAATGGGGCTAATATAGAGCGTATGGAGCAAGATGCACTTGATCCTCGTCATTATGGAAGTGCTATTTCGCTTCCACGTTCAGATTTTCAAACAGAGAAGATTAATACAGTTGGTGTTTCAGAATTAGATACAAATAACCATGAAAAAGATGTAAATAATGATTTTACATCCCTAAAACAATTACTTGTAGACTTGAGTAGTCTTGATGCAGAGGATTTTACTGAGCTACATCGAAAAGGTACACCTATAACAATAGAAGAATTTGATGAAAGATCACGAATGTCACGTTTTACAAAAGCATTTAATAATTTCTTTGAAGATATAGCCTATTCATGTGTGAAAGGAGAAAATGGACAAAAAGAAATTTATTTTGAAAAATTTGGCAAAGAAATACCTATTGATTCATTGAGTACCGGAGAGAAGCAAATAGTTTTTAGAGGAATATATTTGCTACGTAATTTCAATCGTTTAATAGGAGGTGTTTTATTAATAGATGAACCTGAACTTAGTCTTCATCCTAAATGGCAGAATAAAATACTAAAGTATTATCAGACTCTATTCACAGATCCCACAACAAATAATATGCAAGTTCAATTAATAGTTGCAACTCATTCAGAACGTATACTTTCTTCTGCTTTTAAAGATATAAATAGCAATGGAGTCCTCATATTAAAAAATAATGATGGTGTAGTTTCCGCAGCATCTGTTAATGCGCCAGGAGTGTTACCATCTGTAACATCAGCAGAGACTATTTATCTTGCCTATGAAGTTGCTACTGTTGATTACCATATTGAATTATTTTCATACATTCAACGTAATGCTACTGCTTCAAGAGAATTGAACGTAAAAGAAACCGATGATTATATTTTGAATCATCGGTTATATGATGCAGCAATACACGAACGTCGAGATAATTTTACAAATCCACGGAGTCTGCATACAACAACTTATATGACCTTACCTACTTTTATAAGAAATCGTATTGACCACCCTAATCCAAGCGACACATATTCTTATTCTCAACTACAGACTTCTATTGATTTGATGAGGAGTATTATTCAAAATCCTTGATACGTTTTTATGTGAACTTATTTTTTCTATTTGTTACAAAAGGGCGATTGTGATTAAATCGCCCTTTTTGTTTATAATCCTAATAGATGCTTTTTCTATAAAATAAAATCTCAAAAAAATAGGTAGTGTTTTATAGTAG
>ERZ1505007.473-NODE-473-length-16172-cov-6.109636_pt1 | contig 16172 bp, 10 predicted proteins | sample MGYA00572254_ERZ1505007 | MGnify/ENA primary metagenome ERZ1505007 (study PRJEB39906, sample SAMEA3182081) | gut metagenome | biome: human; feature: gut; material: Stool; isolation source: human stools | place: Canada | collected 2012-12-04 ... | reverse complement strand
ATAGTAAATAGTCAAATAGTAAATAGTCAAATAGTAAATAGTCAAATAGTAAATAGTCAAATAGTAAATAAATAGATGATGGAATTTAAACTACATAACGGAAGCGGAGGTCTCTGCTGCAAGAGTTGCGGCAGGCAGGACAAGCAACTGAACACCTACGACTGGCTGGCAGACATTCCGGGCAATGCCGATGAGAGCGAGCTGGTAGAGGTTCAGTTCAAGAATACCCGCAAGGGATATTTCCGCAACAGCAACAAGATACCTCTGGAGAAAGGCGACATCGTAGCCGTAGAAGCCACCCCCGGACATGATATCGGTGTGGTGACCCTGACCGGACGTCTCGTGCCGCTGCAAATGAAGAAAGCCAATATCAAGTCTGAGGCAGACATCAAACGCATCTACCGCAAGGCGAAGCCTGTGGATATGGAGAAGTACAACGAGGCAAAAGCCCGTGAACACTCCACCATGATACGCTCGCGTCAGATAGCCCTGGACCTCAACCTCAACATGAAGATTGGAGACGTGGAATATCAGGGAGACGGCAACAAGGCCATCTTCTACTACATAGCCGACGAACGGGTGGACTTCCGCCAGCTCATCAAGGTACTTGCCGACGCTTTCCGCGTGCGTATCGAGATGAAACAGATTGGTGCCCGCCAGGAAGCCGGACGCATCGGCGGTATCGGTCCCTGCGGACGCGAGCTGTGCTGCGCCACCTGGATGACCTCCTTCGTATCGGTATCCACCAGCGCGGCGCGCTTCCAGGACATTTCACTGAATCCGCAGAAGCTTGCCGGACAATGCGCCAAACTGAAGTGCTGCCTCAACTACGAAGTAGACTGCTACGTGGAAGCACAGAAACGCCTGCCCTCACGCGAGATTACCTTAGAGACCAAAGACGGTGAGTTCTTCTTCTTCAAAGCCGACATTCTGAGCAACCAGATAACCTACTCAAGCGACAAGAACATCCCCGCCAACCTGGTGACCATCAGCGGCAGACGCGCCTTCGAGATTATCGGTTTGAACAGACGTGGCATCAAGCCCGACAGCCTGATAGAAGAAACCCATCGTTCCGAACCCAAAAAGCCGGTGGACTTGCTGGAACAAGAGAGTCTCACTCGCTTTGACCGCAACCGGAAAGGCAAGAGTGGCAGTGACGGCAACGGTGGCGAGAACAGCAACAACAGCCGTAACAAGAGAAAGAAAAAGAGTGGAAACGGTCGTCCGCAAGGAGGTGAGCAGCAGGGTGCTCCGCAATCCAACAACCAGAGAGAACAATCCAGGCAAGACCGGCAACCGAGACAGAAACAAGACCGGCAAGCACCCAAACAAGGTGAACAGCAACAAGGCGAACGTCAACAACGGAACAATAACAACCGTCGTCCGCCCCGTAACAATAAGCCCAAACCTCAAGGTGAAAGACCTGCCCAAAATGACAAACCGGCTCAAGAATAGGAATCTCTGCCTGAAAGGTATCATACTACTGTTTGTCGCAAGCCTGCTGAGCGCTTGCGACAAACAGACTGTATACCATTCCTTCCAATCCCTTCCCACCGAAGGCTGGCTGCGCGAAGACACGCTCTCTTTCGACGTGAAGGTCACCGACTCACTGACCTACTACAAACTGTCTTTGGAAGTTCGTAACCGAAGCAACTACCCCTATCAGAATCTACCTCTATCCATCTGCTACACCACCGCAGATTCCATTCCGTCACCCACGGACACCATACAGCTAATCCTCGCGGACAAAGAAGGAATCTGGAAAGGTGACGGCTGGGGAGGTCTCTATCAGACTGCCGTCTCCGCAGGAAGCGTTCGAATCGGCAAACCCGGCACCTACCTCTTTAAAGTGGCCTATACGCTACCGGACGAAAGGCTGCAAGGAATCAATGACATCGGCATCAAACTGAAGAGATAGGAACTCCCTATTGTTCTTTATTACCTTCTTCTAACAACCACCTCAGTCTCCCACTCACGTCTCCTTGAAGCGGAAACGGGCGGGGTATCATAACTTGCCCTCTTACCTCATAGCGTAACGTCTTTTACGCCAGGATGTAACGACCGTTACACCAGCATGTAAAGGGCGTTACAATATAGCGTAAAAGTCGTTACGATACAGCGTAAAGGACGTTACAATGCGGTGTAACGGCCGTTACATTACGATGTAAACAATGTGTAAATGCAATGTAATGATAATCAAGTCCATTCGTATGTCCCACAAGGAAACGGTCATAACTAAATTCGACGATTACGTCCCGCATCAATCCGCAGAAAGATAAACAGCAGGATTGTGAATCCCCAGAGAGAAGAACCTCCGTAACTGAAGAAAGGCAACGGGATACCGATGACGGGGGTCAGCCCCAGCACCATGCCTATATTGATGAATAGATGGAACAAGAATATACTAAGCACAGAATAACCATACACCCGGCCAAAGGGAGATTGCTGCCGCTCGGCCACGACAATCAGCCGTAAAATAAGAATAAGGAACAGTAACAGTACAGCCGTAGACCCTACGAATCCTTCCTCCTCACCCACGGTGCAAAAAATGAAGTCCGTATCTTGCTCCGGCACATACTTCAGCTTTGTCTGCGTACCATTCAAGAAACCTTTGCCGGTCAGCCCCCCGGAGCCGATGGCTATCTTCGACTGGTTCACGTTATAGCCGGCACCAGCAAGGTCCTCTTCCATACCGAGCACCACCTTGATACGTATCTGTTGATGGGGCTCCAGCACTTTATTGAAGAAGTAGTCGCCGGAGTAGAGGAAACCTATCGAACCCAAAGCAAACAGCCCAATCAGAAAATAAGATAAATGGCGCTCGCTTAAAGAAAGAAAGACAAGATACCCGACAACAAGTGCACAAAGCCCCCACTGCACCCACACCAAGTTGAAGGGTACCACGTATTCCGAAATCAGATAAGCCACGAGCAGCACTCCCAGCGAACCGCCGATAATATTCCGTGTGGGTTCCCAACGCTTTTTATAAACCCACACCATACCTCCGGCAAAGAGCAGTACCATCAGCAGTACGGCAAATTCTCCGATAGGCGTCGGTGTATCGGCAATCATCACCGCATCAAAACGGATGCCCACCACAAAGTAGGCCACTGCACATATACCCGAGAACAGTACCACGCCCGGCATTCCCTCCCGATAAAGCATCAGGAAAAATGCAGAATACACCAATGCCGAACCCGTCTCCCGCTGTAGGATAATCAGCAACATGGGGAAGAGAATCAGGAAAGCCAACATAAGGGAGCTTTTCCAATTCTTCATCGTAAACGAGTAGGCGCTCATATACTTGGCAAGCGCCAGCGCCGTGGCAAACTTGGCAAACTCCGCCGGCTGCAAACTGACCGGCCCCAGAATGAGCCACGACCGCGACCCTTTCGTGTCGGGCGCAATGAATATCGTGACAATCAGCAACAGCATCAGCCCTATATATATAAGGTAGGAGAACATGTCATAGAGGGAATCATCCAGCATCAGCAGCACAAACCCCAGCCCGAAGGAACATATAATCCAGACAAACTGCTTGCCGGCACGCGTAGAGAAGTCCAGAAAGTCACGGTCACCATAATCATAACTCGCCCCACAGACACTGAACCAGCCGAATACAATCAGCAGCAGGTAAACGACAATCGTCACCCAGTCCAATGATTTCCATATGCTATCTCTCCTTGTCACCAATTTATTTACGATTTTACTATTTACTATTTACTATTGAAGTCACTCACCGTTCATCCCTAACCCCTAATCCTTAATCCCTAATCATCATCTCTCCTCATCTCCGTAAAGTATCACCCGGTTACTGAATTCTTCCGCCCGTATCTCATTCTCGGGCGACAGCTTTCCATGCAGATACTGGTCCATCATCATGGCACCGATAGGTACGCCATACGTGGCACCGAAACCACCGTTCTCCACATAGACGGCAATGGCTATCTTAGGGTTGTCCATCGGGGCAAAGCCCATAAAGACAGAATGGTCCTTGCCGCGGTTCTGTGCCGTGCCCGTCTTTCCGCAGACCTCCACACCCGGCAGGATGGCTCCCGCCATGCGGCAAGTGGCGCTACCCGTACTTCCGTCTACAGCGGCACGCATGCCTTTCACCACCATTTCATAATATTCGCGGTCGATGGTGGGATAACGGGGATTGCGATAGATGCTGTCCAGTTCATTGTCTTCTATCTCCTTCACGATGTGCGGAGTAATGAAATGCCCCCGGTTGGCAATGGTGGCACCCAGATTGGCTATCTGCAACGGGGTGGCGAGAATCTCTCCCTGCCCGATGGAGATACTAATCACCGTCAGACCGTTCCACGAACCCCGATAGGGCTTGTCGTAGAACTTTGCATTCGGTATCAGTCCACGCTGTTCGCCGGGGAGGTCGGTACCGAGCCGATAGCCGAAGCCCTGCGATACCATGTGGTCTTTCCATACGGTAATGGCATTCTGCGGCGAACCGTATTTTTTATCACCGAACATGCGATACAATCCCCAACAGAAATAGGAATTACAAGAGGTAGCGATGGCAGGAATCAGCGACAGAGGCGAACCATGTCCGTGACATCCCACATGAAGGCCTTTATGATTGAAACCATGCGCACAAGGGAAAGTCGGATAATCTTCGTGGATAATCTCTTCCTGAAGGAAAGTCAGTGCCTGCGCCGTCTTGAAGGTGGAGCCCGGCGGATAAGCTCCCATGATGGCACGGTTCAACAAAGGCTTCCGCTTGTCCATCTGCAGCAGGCGGTGGTTCTTTCCCCGCTGGCGCCCTATCATCAGATGAGGGTCAAAGGTAGGCGAGGAAACCATGCACAGAATCTCACCCGTAGCCGGTTCGATGGCCACAATGGCACCGATTTTGTGTTGAAGCAGCCGTTCGCCCAACATCTGGAGGTCAATGTCGATGCCTAGTGTCAGGTTCTTGCCGGGTACGGAGGAACGGTCCAACTGTCCGTCCATGTAGTGTCCCTGGATGCGCCCGTGAGCGTCACGAAGCAGAATCTCCACCCCCTTCTCTCCACGCAGATACTTTTCATAGGATTTCTCGATGCCTTGCTTGCCTATATAGTCTCCGCGAATATAATAGTCATCGTTCTCAATGTCTTTCTTGGACACTTCGCCGATGTCTCCCAGCAAATGGCCGGCAGAGTTATAGGTATATTGGCGGATAGTACGCCGCTGAATATAGAAACCTGGAAATTTGAACAGCTTCTCCTGAAACACACCGCACTCTTCGGCAGAAAGCTGCGTCATGAACACCTGATGGGTGTATTTGGAATAACCGGGGTTCATCCAGCGGTTCTTGACGTCCTTCATCCGTTTGTCAAACTGCTCACGGGTAATGTTCAAGGCACTGCAAAGGTCGAGTGTATCCAGCTGCGTCACCTCCCGAGGCACAAACGTAATATCATAGGCAGGCTGGTTAAACACGAGCAACTTACCGTTACGGTCGTAGATAGCCCCCCGTGATGGATATTGTATCTTGTTCAGAAAAGCGTTACTGTCCGCGTTCTTCTTGTAGTCATCAGTCATGATTTGCAGGTCGAACAGCCGGAACACGTAAATAAGAACGATGACAATAGCCGCCGCTCCAATTACATATTTCCGCTTTTCCAGTGTATAGTCTTTCATCAATTCCTAATCCTTAATCCCTTTATCCTTTCTTTCTTATTCCCTCAACAGCCATAATGCAGGTCACAGTAAGCAGGGTACTTGCCGCAATTCTCAACAACAGCGTACCAATATGGGCAAAAGAGAAGAATTCGAGGGTAAGCAACAAGCCGTGATGTATCAGCACACTCACAACCAGATATTTCAGGAAAGGAAGAATCCCCATTGTACGGATGGCCGGAACCAGTGTATCCAGCGTGTCACGAGGCACGAACAGCCGCAGGAAAGTGGGGCGCAAGAAAGCCAGCAACACCGTAGCGGCAGCGTTCATCCCCGGTGTGTCGGAAAAGACGTCGACAGCCAGCCCTAAAAAGAATGCCCACAACATCAACGCATTGCGGGGAGTGTCCGACTCAAACTTCAGTATCAAGTAGATATACAGAAATGGAGTGGCATATCCTGCAATATGCACATTGTTCAATATCAGCACCTGCAACAGTACCAAACCTATGAACCATCCTATTTTATGCAGATAATTAATTAACAACGCTAATGAGTTATAAGTTACAAGTTATTGAGTGTATAAGTTATAAGATATAAAGATGATTAATCCCTAATCCTTAACCCCTAATCCCTAATTTCTTAGTCACTTCTCGTCCGCCCTCGACTCCAATGCCTTTTGTTCATCCTGCCCGTTGCGGGAAATGACGCGCACATTGCTCACCTTTCCAAAGTCCGTAGCCAGCTTTATCTTCAACAGATACGAAAGCCCGTCGTGCGAGTCAGACATGTCATCCACCGTCCCCACCATAACACCTTCTGGAAACACGGTGGAATAGCCGCTGGTCACTACTGTATCTCCCAGATTGAATTCGGCATGCCGGGGCAAATCCTTCAGATAGGCAAAACGGGAATTACCTCCCTCCCACTTCAAATAACCGAAATAATCACTGCCCACAATCTTACAGCTGATGCTCGACTTGCTGTTCAGCAACGGAATAACCAACGAGTAATGGGGAGAGGTCTTATACACAATACCCACCACGCCATTGGCATCTACAACTCCCATCTCAGGACGGATACCTTCTGTTGTTCCACGGTCTAAAGTGATATAATTGTCAGCCTTGTTCAAGCTGTTCTTTATGACATTCGCCTTGAATATCTGATACTCCGTAGGAGCAAGCCGTTCCATGCTGTACAACCTGGCGGAGTCCAATCCTTTCTCCTTCAAGACATTTTCCAGAAACGAAAGCCGCTGCTCCAGCCACATGTTGCGGTCGAGCAGGTCTTCGTTGGCCGTCTTCAAGTGGAAATAGGAAGTGATGCCACCCGATATTTCATAAACCTTCCCCGCCACGCCATTGGCAGAGGTGAAATACACACTCTGCTGGTAATGATTAAAGCGAAATAATAAAATAAAACTGGCAACCTCTAACAGAAGAAAGAGGAACCAGTAATTATATTTAATGAGAAAGTTTAATAAATTTCGCATTACCGCATCAAGAATGAGAAGCGGTCAACGTTCTTCAATGCCACGCCCGTACCTTTGGCAACGGCATGCAAGGGGTCTTCCGCAATGTGGAACGGTATGTTTATTTTATCAGTCAGACGCTTATCCAGTCCACGAAGCAATGCACCGCCACCGGCAAGATAGATACCGTTGTGAACGATGTCGGCATACAATTCGGGAGGCGTATTTTCCAATGCGCTCAAGATGGCTGTCTCAATCTTAGAGATAGACTTCTCCAAGCAATGCGCCACTTCCTGATAGCATACCGGCACTTCCATGGGCAATGCCGTGATGCGGTTCGGACCATGAACGATATAGTCTTCAGGAGCATCCTCACCGAGTTCCGTCAAGGCAGCACCCACATTAATCTTAATACGCTCAGCCATACGCTCGCTGACCTTCACGTTGTGCTGGCGGCTCATGTATTCCTGAATATCGGCAGTCAAGTCGTCACCGGCAATGCGGATGGAGTTGTTACTTACGATACCTCCCAAAGAGATAACGGCAATTTCCGTAGAACCACCACCTATGTCAACAATCATGTTGCCTTCGGGAGCCTCTACATCGATACCGATACCGATGGCAGCAGCCATCGGCTCGAAAATCAAATAAACGTCGCGCCCGCCGGCATGCTCGGCAGAGTCGCGCACGGCACGCAGCTCCACTTCGGTACTGCCCGAAGGAACCCCGATTACCATGCGGAGTGACGGAGAGAAGAGACGGTTACGGTTGTTCACCATCTTGATAAGTCCGCGTATCATCTGCTCGCAGGCATAGAAGTCGGCAATCACACCGTCGCGCAACGGACGGATGGTACGTATGTTTTCGTGGGTCTTTTCGTGCATCATCTTTGCCTTGTCACCCACGGCAATCATCTTATCGGTACGACGGTCCAAAGCCACCACCGAAGGCTCATCCACCACAATCTTGCCATTCGTGGTGATGATGGTATTGGCTGTGCCAAGGTCCATCGCTATTTCTTGTGTAAAGGAGAATAATCCCATTAATATTTACGATTTAACTATTTACGATTGATATTCCTCTTGTTTACAATTTGAGATTCAGACTTACGATGTAACTTCAATCGTAAATCGTAAATCGTCAAATCGTAAATCCGAATTAGTGTTTAAAGTGACGGAATCCCGTAGTCACCATGGCAATGCCATGCTCGTTGCAATATTCAAACGAGAGTTCATCCTTGATGCTTCCACCCGGCTGGATGACGGCTGTTACGCCTTCATTGCCGGCAATTTCCACGCAGTCGGGGAAAGGGAAGAATGCGTCACTTGCCATTACAGCGCCATTCAAGTCGAAACCGAAGTTTTTGGCTTTCTCGATAGCCTGCTTCAAAGCATCCACACGGCTGGTCTGACCTACACCACTTGCCAACAACTGCTTTCCTTTTGCCAGCACAATGGCATTCGACTTACTGTTCTTCACAATCTTGTTTGCAAAGAGCATATCCTCAATTTCCTGTGCAGTGGGAGCCTTCGTAGTTACAGTCTTCAATTCTTCAGGAGTTTCCACCTTAAGGTCGCGGTCCTGAACCAATACGCCATTCAGCAAAGAGCGGAACTGCTTCTTAGGCAGAGCTGCCGGCTTGCGGACCAGGATAATACGGTTCTTCTTCTGACCGAGGATTTCCAACGCATCCACATCATAATCGGGAGCGATAATCACCTCAAAGAAAATTTTATTGATTTCTTCGGCAGCAGCCTTGTCAATCACGGCATTAGTGATGAGCACACCACCAAAAGCGGATACCGGGTCACCGGCAAGCGCATCGTTCCATGCTTCGAGCACAGTGGGACGTGAAGCCAGTCCACAAGCATTATTATGCTTCAGGATAGCGAAAGTCGTATCCTTGAATTCGTCAATCAAGTCAACGGCAGCATTGATGTCGAGCAGGTTGTTATAAGAGATTTCCTTACCGTGAATCTGGTCGAACATAGCATCAATATTGCCATAGAAATAACCTTTCTGATGCGGATTCTCGCCATAGCGTAAAGTCTTCTGGCTGTTGGCAGAACAACGGAAAGCGGAACCTTCCTCGCCATCGAAATAGTTGAAGATGGCAGAATCATAGTGTGAAGACACTCCGAAAGCCTCTTTGGCAAACCAACGGCGTTCTTCGATGGTAGTAGTGGCTCCGTGTTCCATCAGCATGTCGCGGAACGGCTGATATTGTGCTTGCGAAGCGATGATAACCACGTCGTTATAGTTCTTGGCTGCGGCACGAATCAGAGAGATACCGCCTATGTCAATCTTTTCGATGATGGCAGGTTCTTCGGCACCACTGGCAACGGTAGCCTCAAACGGATAGAGGTCAACAATGACGAGGTCTATTTCGGGGATTTCATATTTTTCAATCTGTTGCATGTCTTGCTCCAATCCGCGGCGGCAAAGAATACCTCCAAAAACCTTCGGATGCAAAGTCTTCACGCGTCCGCCCAGGATGGAAGGGTATGTAGTGAGGTCTTCCACTGCCTTGCAGGGATAACCCAGGGATTCTATAAACTGACGGGTTCCACCGGTTGAGAGGAACTCTACACCTTCTTCATGCAGTTTGGTAATGATTTCGTCCAAACCTTCCTTATGGTAAACAGATACCAGAGCTGTTTTGATTCTTTTTGTTTCAGACATGGATTTGCGTATTAAAGTATGCGTATATTAGTATTTGATGCGCAAAGTTACAAATTTTGTTTATTCATACATACATTCATACACAATAAATTAGGTATAATTAAAAAAGGCGGCATCTGTTTCCAGTCTGCCGCCTTTTTTTAAGGGTTATTTTGTTGGTTTACCAAATAGATACACGTTTTTCTACCGGCAAGAACATCGGGTCTTTTTCTGTCACGTTGAATGCCTCATACCAAGCACCGATTTGCGGCAATGCACCGTTTACGCGCCATTCACCCAATGAGTGCACATCACTCTTCGTGCGGTTCAACACTTCTTCGGGACGGATATCATTGGCCCATACACCTGCGTATGCCAGGAAGAAACGTTGTTCGGGAGTAAGACCATCCAGCACCGGCAGCGGATTGGCAGCCGTAGCTTTCTTGAATGCCTGATAAGAAACCTGCAGACCACCGTGGTCGGCAATATTCTCACCCAATGTCATGCGTCCGTTGGCATATACGCCCGGAGCAACCTCGATGCTATCGAAGAAGTTCACCATCACCTGAGCACGCTCGTCAAAGTTCTTGGCATCTTCAGCAGTCCACCAGTCTTTCAGGTTACCGTCCTTGTCGTACTGGCGACCCTGGTCGTCGAATCCGTGAGTCATCTCATGACCGATTACCACACCGATGGCACCATAGTTGAAGGCATCATCCGCATTCATATCGAAGAAAGGATATTGCAGGATACCGGCGGGGAAACAGATTTCGTTCGTAGTCGGGTTATAGTAAGCGTTGACGGTCTGCGGAGTCATCAGCCATTCGTCCTTATCCACCGGCTTGCCGGCCTTGGCTATCATTTCGGCATGGCTCCACTCGTTGGCACGTTCCATGTTTGCCCAGTAAGAGTCGTTTTTGATTTCCAGTGTGGAGTAGTCTTTCCAAGTGTCGGGATAACCAATCTTCACATGGAAGGTAGCCAGTTTCTCCAGAGCTTTCACCTTAGTGGAATCACCCATCCAGGCAAGATTCTGAATACGTTCGCCCAAGCTTTCCTGCAAGTTCTTCACCAAAGTCACCATACGCTCCTTGGCAGCAGCAGGGAAATATTTCTCCACGTACATCTGACCTACAGCTTCGCCCAGCGCGCTGCTTACAGTGCTTACCGCTCTCTTCCAGCGGGGCTGCATTTCTTGTGTACCGCTCATGGTGCGGCTGTAGAAGTCGAAGTTCTGTTCTGCCATAGCATCGTTCAACAAGCTTGCGGCAGAATCAATCAATTTCCATTGCAGATAAAGGCTCTGCTGTTCAATGGGCAGCGTATCCAGAATATCGGCAGCAGCTTTCAGTGAAGCGGGCTGGCCTACGATGATTTCCTTCACATCCTTCAAGCCCATGGCAGACAAATAAGCATCCCAATCGAAAGTAGGATAATTCTTCTTCAACTCTTCCATGCTCATCTTGTTATAATTGGCATGCGGGTCACGCAACTCCGTACGAGAGCGGAAAGCCTTGGCAAGACGTGTTTCCACATCCATCACCACCTCCATACCTTTCTTGGCAGTAGCCTCGTCGAAACCAGCCAACTGATACATCTTCTGTACATGTGTACGGAAAGCATCACGAATTTTGGCAGTAGCCTCATCATTCTCCAGATAGTATTCACGTTCGCCCATGCTCAGCCCGGTCTGATAGGTCTGTACAGCATTCATGCTACTGTTCATTTCGTCAGCGCCAACATACAGCACGTTGTAGGCGATGATACCCTTCTTCTGCATATCGCCCAGCAAGGCATAAAGCTCCTTCTTGTCCTTCAAAGCAGCCAGCTGGTCGAGTTCAGCCTTGATGGGGGCTACACCGTCCTTGTTCAGCTTCACGCTGTCCATTACGATTTTGTACAAGTCACCGATTTTTTGTGCCACGCTGCCGACTTCGTGCTGGGTGGCGGCAAGCTCTTCAATCAGTCCTTGAATCTGCTTGCGGTTGTTTTCTGCAAGGATAGTAAAAGAACCGTACTGTGAGTATTCAGCAGGAATCGGATTGTTCTTCATCCAACCGCCACATGCGTATTGGTAAAAGTCAGTTCCGGGTAGAGCCGTTGTGTCAAGATTGGCGAGCTGGATGCCTGCTGTAAGTTCAGCCTGCTGCTTGCCGGTGTTGCAGGAAGCCGTCATCAGACAGAATGCTGCAATGGGTAACAAATGATTTGCTTTCATAAACATATAAAATATAATAGTTAGTGATTCTCCAACTCTACAGTAGCCGCGTCCCACTCTTCCATCACGCGGTCAAGCTGCTCTTTCAGTTTTTGGTGCTGCTCATAAAGCGACATGTCCGAAGCACCTTCCGGTGTGGCCATCCTGGCCTCAAGAATGGCAATGGCAGCCTCCGTCTGCTCTATCTCCGCTTCACAATCGGCAACGCGACGTTCCAGTTTCTTGAGCTTCTTATTAAGCTCCTTCTGCTCCTCATAAGAGAGTTTGGCTGCCGAGGGTTGAACCGGTTCTGCACCAGCATTTCCCGATGCCGCCTTACCGGCAGTGGGCGAAGCGGAAAGTGAAGGGGATTTCTGTAACTCATTCAGGCTCTCTATCTGCTTCTTTTGCAGGAAATCATAAATTCCTCCCAGATGTTCCTTCACCAGTCCGCCACCAAACTCGTACACTTTAGTCGCAAGTCCGTCCAGAAAATCACGGTCATGGCTGACTATTATCACCGTTCCGTCAAAATCGCGGATAGCCTCCTTCAACACATCTTTGGAACGCATGTCAAGATGATTCGTAGGTTCGTCGAGAATCAGGAAATTCACCGGCTCCAACAGCAGTTTTATCATGGCAAGCCGGGTACGCTCTCCACCGCTGAGCACCTTCACCTTTTTATCCGAAGCCTCACCGCCGAACATGAAAGCACCTAGAATATCACGGATTTTGAGGCGGATATCCCCTACGGCCACGCGGTCAATCGTATCGAATACAGTCAGGCTCTCATCCAAAAGCTGTGCCTGGTTCTGGGCAAAATATCCAATCTGCACATTATGTCCCAGTGTAAGCTTACCGGTATAATCCGTAATCTCACCCATAATACACTTTACAAGCGTAGACTTACCTTCGCCGTTCTTACCGACAAAAGCAACCTTCTCTCCTCGGTTGATAGTCAAATTCACATCGTGGAAAACAACGTGCCCACCGTAGGATTTCTCCATATCCTCGCAGATAACGGGATAATTACCGCTACGGCTACTGCAAACAAACTTCAGGCGCAAAGAGGAGTTGTCTTCCTCATCCACTTCGATGCGCTCTATCTTTTCGAGCTGCTTGATGCGGCTCTGCACTTGCACAGCCTTGGTAGCTTTGTACCGGAAACGTTCGATGAAATCTTCCGTATCTTGTATCTGCTTCTGCTGATTCTCGTAAGCACGTAGTTGCTGCTCCCGGCGCTCCTTGCGAAGCACCACGAACTCATCGTATTTCACTTTATAGTCGTAAATGCGTCCACAAGTTATTTCGATGGTACGCGTAGTGACATTGTTCAAAAAGGCGCGGTCGTGGCTGACAAGCACCACCGCATTGGCACGGGTGGAAAGGAAGTTCTCCAACCACTGGATACTCTCGATGTCAAGGTGGTTGGTAGGCTCGTCGAGCAGCAACACATCCGGACGGCGAAGCAACAGCTTGGCAAGCTCTATACGCATACGCCAACCACCGGAAAACTCGCTTGTAGAGCGGTCAAAGTCCTCGCGGCTGAAGCCCAGCCCTTGGAGCGTGCGCTCTATTTCGGCACGGTAGTTGGTGCCGCCCATCATCAGAAAACGTTCGTTTTCGTGAGTGAAGCGGTCAATCAGTTTCTGGTAATCCTCGCTGTCGTAATCGGTACGTTCGGCAAGTTGCCGATTCATGCGTTCGATGCCCGCCTGCATCTCAAAAATATGCTCGAAGGCAAGTTCAGCCTCCTGCATTACGGTGCGCTTGTCACTGAGTATCATCACTTGGGGCAAATACCCGATAGTACATTCGCGAGGAACGGCAACAATGCCGGCAGTGGGCTGCTGAATGCCAGCCAATATCTTGAGCATGGTGGACTTACCGGCACCATTCTTGCCGACAAGAGCTATACGGTCTTTCTTATTGATAACATAAGAGACGTCTTCGAACAGAGGAGTGGCATTAAATTCTACCTTCAGTCCTTCTACAGATATCATAGTGTCAATGAATTTATCGTTCAAGACTGCAAAGGTAGCGATTTTCAACGTTATACAATATCATACGCTCACATAATTACATCAAATATCCAAGAAAGAGAACACTACTCCCGCATTTCCTGCGGAAGGACAATTGCAAAGCGGCTCCCCTTGCCAAGAGTTGAGGCCACTTCTATTTTTCCATGAAACCTTTCAACGATAGTCCTGCAAATGGCCAATCCCAATCCCGTGCCCTGCACAAAAGCATCTCCCTTATAGAAACGTTCAAAAATGTGCGCCAGAACTTCTTCCGACATGCCGGTTCCCGTATCTTCCACAAAGACTTCCAATGTAGCAAAGTCCTTCAGCCTATACCCTATGGTTATGCGTCCTTCAGCAGTGAACTTCACCGCATTATTGATAAGATTGTTGACAACTTGCCCCAAACGCGTAGGATCTGTATAGATAACTGCCGCCCGGTCCGGAAGGTCTAGCAGTAACTCCACTCCTTTCCGAAGATTCATCTTCTGCGCACTGTAAATGCTTTCCAATATGCCATTTAAAGAAACCTTCTCAAAATGGAATTCCATCGTGTTCGATTCTATCTTGGACAAATCCAGAATATCTGAAATCAACACCATTAACAACTGGCTGTTCTTTTCAATCAAAGACGTAAATTCCATAATCTCCTGCCGCGACAAGTCGGCATCCCCACAAGCCAGTAGTGTAGAGAAGCCCACAATGGCATTTAGTGGCGTACGTATCTCGTGGCTCATATTAGCAAGAAATACGCTCTTCAACTCATCGCTACGTTGCGCTTTCTGCAAAGCCTCGTTCAATTTATTCTCCGTATCCTTGTATTTCTGCGTACTCATGCAAATACCGATGATACGGAACGGCAAATCCGTCAATTGCCCCACATAGGTAGATTGCGCCTCAAACCACTCCCACTTGCCGTCTCCCCTCCGTAGACGGTATTCCACTGGGCGTTCGTACAAATTACCATGCAACTGTAAAGCCAAAGCATCAAACACTCCCTTCCGGTCGTCCGGATGAATCAGAAATGCGAATTCCTCAGGCGTCAGCGTATAGTCACGCGTAGGAATCCCCAAATATTCAAAATAACGCGGTTCTATAATCATCAGATTATGTTCCATGTCGAAAGACCATTGAAATATCTGGGTGCGGCTCAGCGCAATATTCAGCAAATGCTTCTGTGTCCGTTCTTCCAACACATTCCTGAAATAGAGTACAATCCTCACCAATTGTCCATCTTCATGAATTCCCACCATAGCACCTTGTATCAGAAAACTGATACCACTCTTCAATTCACGTATAAAGCAATTGATATCTAAGGGAATAATCCGCACATCCCTCTCCCGAAGTTGCAGCAAAAGGTCTTCTAACACATTCTTTTTATCACATACCACTTCCAATAAGTCAGTGATACGCCGCCCTATCACATACTCATTCAAATGGAGTTCATTCATCACCTGCTGATTCAGACGCCAGATACAATCTTCCAAATCAATCATAATAATGCTGACGGGCCATGAGTTGAACAACTGCTCGGAGATGGCATTTATTATACGTACTTCTTGAGGAACATTCGGATTCATCAGAATTGTTTTATCATACAAGGAGCAAAGTTCGGGCTAAAATGCTTATGCCACAAACAAACCCTTATAAATCAATATTCCGTTTTAGCATGTATATATTCTATTATTCACAACTTTACCTTATTTAACAGAGACAAATTGAGCGTAATATTGATTTTAACTGTTATCTCTGTCATTTATACATTATTATCCCCCATTTTTGTGTCTTAAAATCTCCAACATGAATATATCCGAATTCAATATAAATGCCGAGTTCATTGCCTGCAATCATATCACAACCAATGAACTGAATCCGCTAGTGGAAAAGCCATACCACACCAAGGCCAGTATCTTCGCTCTATGCACCAAAGGAGTTCTGAAAACCATCATAAACCATACTCAATTCAGGGTTGAAGCTAACACCCTCCTAGTTATTCCTCCCGAGACCTTCGTACAATTGCTACACACGTCAGACGATGCTGAAATATATGTCGTCATATTTTCCCAACAACTTATCCAGAGTTCAGGGGCCGGCAAGGTCATGATGGATAAGTTTCACATTATAGGCATAGCCCGGGATATCTTCTTCCAATGGAAGGAAATGAATAAATACACGTTGGTTGTTTTCCACTGTGTAGTTA
>ERZ1505007.372-NODE-372-length-19283-cov-5.550811_pt1 | contig 19283 bp, 12 predicted proteins | sample MGYA00572254_ERZ1505007 | MGnify/ENA primary metagenome ERZ1505007 (study PRJEB39906, sample SAMEA3182081) | gut metagenome | biome: human; feature: gut; material: Stool; isolation source: human stools | place: Canada | collected 2012-12-04 ... | reverse complement strand
ATAGTGGTGTTTTATCGAGAAAATGAAATAATTATTTATTTTTTATTTAATTCCTTTGAAATACATATTAAATCATACCTAGAATTTTAGATCGAGATAGCAGGCAGGCTCCTAATATACCCGCTCTTTCACCTAATTTGGATACTTTGATCTGAGTATCACGGGTTACCAAGTTCAAAGAGTACTTCCTGACGGCACTTTTAATAGGTAGGCTTAAATATTCTCCCGTCTGCGACAAGGGGCCGCCCAGTACGACCAGTTCCGGATTGAAAATGTTCATCAATCCGGCTATTCCTTTACCTAGATTAAAACCGATCTCCTCCAGTATCTCAATGGATAGCATATCCTCTTTGTGAATGGCGTCGATCAAGTCAGAGAGCCCGATGTATTCCCCGGCATCGATTTTACTGGCCAATATGGTGTTGCTACCCTCTTTATACCGCTCAAGGAGGGTACGGTATAGGGCAGAACCGGAAGCTCCAGTCTCGAGGCATCCTTTTTTACCGCAATGGCAAAGAATCTCATTCTCGAAGAAGCTGAAGTGCCCAAATTCTCCGGAGAAACCTGATTTCCCGAAATAAACCTTGCCGTCTATGATGATACCGATACCTAATCCCCAAGATATATTGATGAATAGGATATTTTTCTCTCCTTTTACGACTCCTTGAAGATATTCGCCGTAAGCCATGGAACGGGTGTCATTCTCTATATAGATCTTTATATGTAGTTTTTCCTCAAGGATTTGAGACAAGGGCTTCTCCTCAAAGTAAAAAATGCTATAGCTATATCCGGCGAAAGGATTTACCCGTCCGGATATATTAATGCCAATGCTTAATATTTTTTCCCTTGGGATCGGCAACGAGTTTATAAATTCATTGATGCATTCGCAAAGATGGTCTAAAGCGGCTGGTGTGTTTTCGAGTGTATAAGGGATATTCTGCTCAATGCGGATCTTATCTCCTTTAAAATCTAATATGGCTAGATTCAGTTGATCTTTCAGTATATCTACGCCCACAAAATAGCCGGATACGGGATTGAGCCCGTAAATACTAGGTTTACGCCCTCCGCTAGTCTCTTGTTTTCCAAAGTCGAGTATATAACCGTCCTCTTGTAATTCGCTAATTAGCTTAGTGACGGTGGGGATACTGAGATTCATTTCTTTACATACCTCCGCTATAGTAGCGTCTCCATTGGCCATATAATAATGTATGATCTTCTTTTTCAGAAGGCCACTGCGAGTATTGTCATCGGACGAGAGCAAGAACTTAGTTGTCATGGTTATACCTTTATTGAGTGATTAGGGCAAAGGTACAATAAGTTTTTTCAAAAACTAAGCGTAATAAAATAAAATTTTTTCATAAGGAGCTATCTTAATTGTAAGAATTTGTAATAGAAGTTGAATACCATAGTCTGCGGCGAACTTCGGACGTTTGATGGCGGTCTTCCTCTGGATCTACGGATTCATGAGCCCTGTAGCCGGTATGGTGGCAGACAGGGTAAACAGGAAGTGGCTAATCGTGGGTAGCTTATTTGTCTGGTCCTTCGTGACTTTGATGATGGGGTATTGCACGGATTTCAATCAGATCTATTACCTACGTGCCTTGATGGGGGTCAGTGAGGCCCTGTATATTCCTGCCGGATTATCGCTTATCACAGATTATCACCAAGAGAAAACACGCTCATTAGCCGTAGGTATCCATATGACAGGTCTATACGTAGGCCAAGCCTTGGGGGGATTCGGAGCTACGGTGGCCAGCGCTTATACGTGGGAAACGACTTTCCATTGGTTTGGTATCATCGGCATCGCTTATAGCGTGGTCTTGATCATCTTCTTACACGATAAGAAAGATCATGTGGAACAAGCCGTAAAACTGGAAAATTATCCGAAAGAGAATCCGATTTCCGGTGCGTTTAAAGGATTAGGGATGTTATTCACGAACATCGCTTTTTGGATCATTCTTCTTTATTTCGCCACGCCGAGCTTACCGGGTTGGGCGACAAAGAACTGGCTCCCTACCCTATTCGCTGAAAATCTCTCGTTGGATATGTCCGAGGCCGGTCCGTTATCTACATTCACGATCGCTATCTCTTCCTTTATAGGGGTAATCGCCGGAGGTATTTTATCCGATAAATGGATCCAGCGGAATGTCCGGGGACGTGTATACACAGGCGCCATCGGTTTGGCATTAACGATACCCTCTCTCCTATTACTAGGATTTGGGCACAACTTCCCGATGATTATCGGCGGTGGTCTTTGCTTCGGTATCGGTTATGGTATATTCGACGCCAATAATATGCCTATCCTTTGCCAATTCATCTCCCCCCGTTATCGGGCTACAGCCTATGGAATTATGAATATGACCGGTGTATTTGCCGGAGCCGCCATCACGGATATACTAGGAAAATCTACCGACGCTGGTAATCTTGGCCATGACTTCGCCATGCTAGCCGGATTGGTACTCATCGCACTTTTAATCCAAGTGATCTTCTTACGTCCGAAAGTCGCTAATATGACCGACGAATGCTAATTAATCTCATCCAATAAACTAAATAAACAACAAAAAAGTAATTCATTATGAAGAAGAATCTACTGCTCTTAATGCTTGCGCTCCTACTTCCGGCATTTATGTACGGACAAGAGCAGACAGTCTCCGGAACAGTGCTGGATACCTATAACATGGGTGTCCCCGGTGCGTCTATCGTTGAAAAAGGCACGACAAATGGAACGATTACCGATTTCGACGGTAATTACACTCTCACCGTATCCAACAAAAACGCCACATTAGTATTTTCTTTCATTGGGTACAAGACACAAGAAATTCCAGTAGCTGGGAAAGCCAAAGTAGACGTGATCCTACAAGAAAACGCCGAACAGCTAGACGAAGTAGTGGTAACCGGTTACGGTGGCTCACAAAAGAGAGCGACCTTGACAACCTCTATCTCTAAATTGGATAACGCCGTACTGGAAAACGCAGCGATGTCTAACGCCGGACAATCCTTGCAAGGAACCGTATCTGGTTTGCGCGTCGTAAACACGACCGGTCAGCCGGGAGCAAACCCAAATATCGTACTTCGTGGCGGAGCTACCATAACAGGTAAGGATAATGGCGCATTGGTCGTTGTAGATGGTATCGTGCGCAACTCATTGGCCGACATCAACCCCTCCGACATCGAGTCTATCCAAGTATTGAAAGACGCAGCCTCAACCGCTATCTACGGTGCCCGTGCCAATGGTGGCGTAATCTTGGTTACCACGAAACGTGGTAAAGAAGGATCCGCTTCCGTCTCTTACAAGTTCAAGGGAGGTGCCAACTTTGCTCGCACAGGTTATGATTACTTAAACGCTCACGATTATATTTACTACAATCGCTTAGGATACCAAAGAACAGGACGTTCAGGCATGGATAACCAAATGGGATACGGTATCGGGAATGACCTATTTGATATCCGTTATTTGGATGACAGTACCAAAGGCCTCTTGGCAGAAGGTTGGCAACAAATGCAAGACCCAACCGATCCGAATAAACAAATCTTATTCAAGGATTACTCAGGGCAAATGAAAGACGCAGCCTTCCAAGACCCTTCTTTCACGCAAGATCATTATATCAATATCACAGGAGGTAACGACAAAGGTACATTCGCAGCCAGCTTAGGTTACTACAAAGAAGACGGTCTCATTAAGGGAACCAGCTACGAGCGTTTCTCCGGGACATTCAATGGATCCTATAAGATATTTCCGATCTTGACAGTCAACGCTGGAACGACTTATACATGGTCTCGCCAGCCGGGTCTTTGGATCGGATCATATGAGTTCTTCTATCGCACAATGAGCCAACGCCCTACATGGAACCCATACATGGAAGACGGATCTCCCGCTTCAGGCTTCGGCACGGGTGATGGAAACCCTCTTTACTACAAAGATAAATTAACGAATACGAATGGAACCCGCCGCTCTACCTATAATATCGGTTTTGATCTAGAGATCATCCCGAAGAAATTAATCTTGAAAGAGAATAGCGCCCTATACCACGTAGACGATCAAACAGATAAGTTCGAGAAATCTTACCAACAACAAAACGCCACTAGCCCGAATCTTACCCGTAAGGCTGAGGCCAAATATATAAAGCAGAACCAACAGCAACATAGTGTTACTTTGACGTACACAGACACATTCAAAGAAAAACACAATCTGGAGGCAATGCTTGGTGGCGAGTATTTCAATTGGCATCAATATACGCTGAACGCAAGGACCGAAAATTCTCCGTCGGATGACATCCCTACTTTGAACGCTGGTAGTAATCGTACCTATACCTATAGCTACAAGGAAGGCTATCGTATCCTTTCTGGCTTTGCCCGTGTAAACTATAACTACAATTACAAATACCTATTATCGGTCGTAGCTCGTTATGACGGAATCTCCAAGTTGAGCGATAACCGTTGGGGCTTCTTCCCGGGTATCTCCGCTGGTTGGAATATCATGGAAGAGGAGTTCTTTAAGGAATCGAAGTTGGTAGATGTGATCTCTAACCTGAAGCCTCGTATCAGCTACGGCGTGAACGGTAACGTAAACGGATTAGGATACTACGACGTATATGGCAGCTATGGGCAGAAAGACGCGAACGGATCGATCATAACAAACTATGATGGCTCTGTAGGTTTCTATAATGACAAATTGGTAAACGGTGGATTACGTTGGGAGCAAAGTAAATCTTTCGAAGTAGGTTTGGATATAGGATTCTTCAACAATCGCCTGAGCTTTATCCTAGACTATTATAATCGTACGACTTCCGATTTGTTGACAGATTTGGATTTACCCAATTACACTGGTTTCAACAGCATCAAAACCAACTTGGGAACTTTACGTAACCAAGGTTTCGAGATGGAAGTAAAAGCGAATATCCTAAACAACGTAAACGGATTCAGTTGGGATGTATCAGCAAACTTATCTACGGTAGCGAACAAGATTGTCAAGCTTCCGGCCAATGGGAACGAAAATAACCGCCAAGGAGGTTACCAAGTATACGACCCGCAAAAGGGTGAAGTCGTATGGGTTGGCGGAAAACAAGAAGGTGGTAAGCTGGGTGATTTATTTGCCTTCAAGCAAGATCATATCTTCAAGGATTGGGATGACGTGAAAGCGAATGCCAATAACCGCTACGACGCAATTGGAGAATTGTATGGCCCCGCCGCATGGGAAGCTTTAAAGGATAAGGCAGGTAAGCAACCGATCGAGCCGGGTGACGTTTGTTGGGCCGACTTGAACAATGATGGCGTAATCAACAATCTAGACCGCGTGAAAGTAGGTAATCTTTTCCCGACAGTAACCGGTGGTTTCTCCACGACATTAGGCTATAAAGATTTCTCTTTATACGCTCGTTTTGATTATGCGTTAGGGCATACGCTGTATAACGACTTAGCCGCACGTTCACTTGGACAATATCAAGGTTCGTTTAACATCATCGATATGGTGAAAGACAGTTGGTCGGAGACAAACCAGAATACGGATATACCTAAGTTCTACTATGCCGATCAGTTGAGCAAGAAGAATATTACTCGCTCCAACAATGGTTTGACAGCAGTTGACAACAACAGCTCCCGCTTCTACGAAAAGGGTGATTATCTAGCTTTACGTGAAATCACATTGACTTGGAACCTACCGAAGAAATGGATTAACAAAGCCTTGATGAGCAATGCCTCTGTTTATGTAACCGGACAAAACTTGTTCTACATCACAGGATATACCGGTGTATCTCCGGAACCGGCGGTAGATACTACCTATGGTCAAGGTCTTGATAACGGTAGATACCCAACTCCTAAAACGGTTCTTCTTGGTTTATCCGTAACATTTTAGTCAAACCCATTAAAAAAGACAGACATTTATGAAAAAGATAATTATAGCCATGATGGCAGCAGTCTCATTACTGAATTTCAGCGGATGCGACTCCTTGGACATGGAACCCGTAAGTAGTATTTCCGACGCAAACTATTGGAAATCCCCGGACCAGTTTAAGGCATTCAACATAGGTTTACACGGATTGCTCCGTTCACAATCCAGTTATAACATATTCGTATTGGGCGAACCTCGCTCGGACATCTACGGAGATCAGCCGTTCGGAGGCGAGGCTACCCAAGGCGTAGAGCGTTTCTCATACAATACGATCAACGCAGAGTTTACAGGAATCAGCAACTTCGCTAATTTTTATACGACACTGAACCAAATCAACTTGATGATCCGTAGAACGAACGAGACCGATTTATTAGGCGAGGCCGAAAAGAACTATTACTTAGGGCAGGCTTACGGTTTACGCGCCTATATCTATTTCCATTTGTTACGCTCTTGGGGAGACGTTATCATTACTACGGAGCCAACCTTAGGTAGCGAATTGGACATCTCTCACCTTGATAAGGCCGCTTCTCCAGCGAGTGAGGTGATGGATCTGATCAAGAAGGATATCGATGCCTCGGAAAAAGCTTTTGGCGGAGATTATTCTTATAAACAAGGAAAGTGTTATTGGTCTAAACCCGCTACCTTGATGCTGAAAGGTGAGGTTTATCTATGGAGCGGACGCCAGATGGGTGGCGGCACGGGCGATTATACCGTAGCCAAGACAGCCTTGCAAGATCTTCAACAAAACGGCAACTTAAAGCTGCAAGAGAAATTCACGGACGTTTTCTCTTTCAACAATAAGGAGAACAGCGAGATGATCTTCGCACTCCATAGTGGTAAGGAGGATGATTTCATGATGTGGAGAGACTATAACTGGCGTAACAATATGGTACCTCAACGTGAGTACATGGCAGGCTACTGTGACGAGACAGGAACTCCATTCCTTGAAATACCGGGATACAACCTACAAGGCTTAATGCGCTACCAAGTAAAGAAAGATCATTACCTAAAATCATTCCGCGAAGGTGATACCCGCTTGAAAGGTACCTTGAAGGCCGTTTATAAAAAGCACGAAGACGGCACCTTGGAGTATATCGCACCAATCCAATACAAGTTCCAAGGAACCACCTTGGAAGGTAGTAACGAGAGAAGTTGGTACGATGATTATCCTATCTATCGCTATGCGGATGCCTTGCTATTATTAGCCGAGGCTAAGGCCTTGCTCGGAGAAGATCCTTCTACAGAGATCAACGCCGTTCGCGAGCGTGCTTACGGTTCCGAATATTTTAACGCACATAAGAACGAGGTGGCTTATCCGAATGACAAAGGAAGTTTCTATAACGATAACCCGTTTGAGGCGGGCGACGAGAATGTGATGGAAGCTATCCTTAAAGAGAGACTTCGCGAGTTCTTCTTTGAGGGTAAACGTTGGTACGACTTGAGACGCTTCGGTAAGGATTATGTATTAAAATATACCACAGCACAAGAATCACGTTTATTATGGCCGATCAATGAAGGGGCATTGACAAACAACCCCGCATTGAAACAGACTCCCGGATACTAATCGTACATAGGTTTAAGGCGATTGGATATAACTAGGTTTTTGGCACGAATTCCAAAGGGGCTTTGTTCATATGAATGAATATCGCTACCTTTGGAATTCACATATCTATTAATTTCAACCTACAAACAAAAAACATCATGAAAAAAACTTTCCTGTATTTCTGCCTTCTTTTCATCGTACAAACGGCTTTTGCGGCAGACAGTCTTTATGTGCGAGAGCAACAAATCCCCATCTTGATAGACCGGATCGACAATGTACTTTACGAGATGCGGATACCGGCCCAAAAAGGGGATGTATTAAACGAGATCACGATACAGATCGGAGACAATGTCGACCTGTCGGACATCCAAGCGATACGTCTATTTTATAGCGGAGTGGAAGCTCCATCCCGCAAAGGGGAACATTTCAGTCCCGTTACGTACATATCCAGCCATATACCGGGAAATACCCGTAAGGCTCTTGAATCTTATTCCGTACGGCAAGATGAGGTTAGCGCCCCCTTGTCGCGCACGGTAAAACTAACCTCTAAGCAACCGATGCTTAAAGGCATCAACTATTTCTGGGTAAGTATCCAGATGAAGCCAGAGACTTCCTTATTGGCAAAAGTAGCGACCACGATGCCTAACGCACAGATCAACAACAAACCGATCGACATCACTTGGAAAGGAAAGGTGGACGAACGCCATGTAGGTATCGGCGTACGCCAAGCCGGGGATGACGGATCGGCGGCCTTCCGCATCCCGGGATTAGTGACGACGAATAACGGAACATTACTCGGAGTCTACGATATTCGCTATAATAGCAGCGTGGACCTGCAAGAGAAAATCGATATCGGAGTAAGCCGCAGTACCGATAAGGGACAAACTTGGGAACCGATGCGAGTAGCCATGACTTTCAAACAAACGGATGGCCTGCCCCACGGACAAAACGGCGTGGGAGACCCATCGATCTTGGTAGACGAAAAGACCAATACGATCTGGGTAGTAGCCGCGTGGACGCATGGTATGGGTAACGAACGGGCTTGGTGGAACTCCATGCCGGGAATGACACCGGACGAGACCGCCCAACTTATGCTCGTGAAAAGTGAGGACGATGGTAAGACGTGGAGCGAACCGATCAATATCACCTCCCAAGTAAAAGACCCGTCTTGGTATTTCCTATTGCAAGGCCCGGGACGAGGCATCACGATGCAAGACGGTACCTTGGTCTTCCCGATCCAGTTTATCGACGCTACCCGTGTGCCCAACGCCGGCATTATGTATAGCAAAGACCGCGGGAAAACATGGCACCTGCATAACTTAGCCCGCACGAATACCACAGAGGCGCAAGTTGCCGAGGTAGAGCCGGGCGTATTGATGTTAAATATGCGTGATAACCGGGGCGGTAGCCGTGCCGTGGCCACCACAAAGGATTTAGGCAAGACATGGACAGAGCATCCTTCCAGCCGTAGCGCCTTACAGGAATCCGTTTGTATGGCCAGCTTGATCAAGGTAAACGCCAAGGATAACATCACCGGCAAGGACCTTCTACTCTTCTCCAATCCGAACACGACGAAAGGGCGTAATCATATCACGATCAAGGCGAGTCTGGACGGTGGACTTACTTGGCCCACGGAGCATCAAGTCTTATTAGACGAGGCCGAGGGGTGGGGATATTCCTGTCTTTCGATGATCGATAAGGAAACGGTAGGAATCTTCTACGAGTCAAGCGTAGCACATATGACCTTCCAAGCTATCAAATTACAGGATATCATTCATCAATAATCTAAGTATATGCGATATATACTGCATTTTGCAATTGTTTTAAGTTTCTTGTATTCCGGGCCTCTGATGGCCCGGAATCCTGTTTTATTGCCCTTGCCCCAAAAATACGTCCGGACAAACGCTTCGTTCCATCCGAAGGAAATCGCAGTTTCTTCCGAAGGGAAACTCCGTTCCATCCTAATGGAATTCTTGGAGGAGCTGCCGGTAAGCGTCCAACCGGACAGCCGATACAAGATAGAGGTTTCCTTGGTTGACAAATTGGACGGAATCCCCCTCAACTCCGAGGAGGCTTATCAACTAAGCGTCTCTTCCCGGGGGATAACCATCCGGGCGGTATCCGAGCAAGGAGCTTATTGGGCGATACAAACCTTGCGCCAACTGACCGAGCGGCAAGGGAAGCGATATTCCATCCAAGGTTGCGAGATCACCGACTGGCCTGCTTTCCGCATACGAGGATTCATGCAAGACGTAGGGCGGAGCTATATCTCCATGGAAGAACTGAAACGGGAGATCGAGGTACTTTCCCGCTACAAGATGAACGTATTTCATTGGCATCTCACGGAGAACCAAGCTTGGCGTCTGGAGAGCAAGATCTTTCCGATGCTGAACGACAGCTGCAATATGAGCCGTATGCCCGGAAAATATTACACGATCGAGGAGGCAAAGGAGCTGGTTCGCTTTTGTAAAGAACATAACGTACTACTCATCCCGGAGGTAGATATGCCGGGACATAGCGCCGCTTTCATACGGGCCTTCCGTCATGATATGCAGAGCAAGGAGGGTATGGCGATCTTAAAACTATTGATGGATGAGGTTTGCGAGGTATTCGAGGAGGTTCCTTACTTACATATCGGTACGGACGAGGTAAAGTTTACCAATCCGAAGTTCGTACCCGAGATGGTCGCTTATATCCGTGCGAAAGGGAAACAAGTGATCTCTTGGAACCCGGGATGGAAGTACAAACCGGGTGAGATCGACATGGAGCAAATGTGGAGTTACCGGGGAAAAGCGCGACCGGGCATTCCTGCGATCGACTCCCGTTTCCATTATATCAACCATTTTGATACGTTCGCCGACTTGATCGGCTTATACAAAAGCCGTATTTACAATGAACCGCAAGGAAGCCATGATTTGGCGGGTACGATCCTTGCCGTATGGCACGACCGGGTCGTACAGCCGGAGGACAAATTGATCCGGGAGAATAATTTGTATCCGAATCTATTAGCGATCGCCGAACGTTCTTGGTTGGGCGGCGGCTATCAATATTTCGATAAGAACGGAACGATGCTGCCTATCGATCCCGATAACGAGGAACATAAGGCATTTGTCGATTTTGAGCGGCGGATGTTATGGCATAAAGAACATCATTTCCAAGGATACCCGTTCGCCTACGTCAAGCAAACCAACGTGAGATGGCGTATCACCGACCCTTTCCCGAATGATGGGGAACTGACCCGTTCTTTCCCTCCGGAAAAGTCGCTTCAAGCGCAATATACCTATGAAGGGAAAAATTACGGTACGCACGACGCCATCGGTGCCGGTATCTACCTGCGCCATGTCTGGGGACCGCTGGTTCCCGGTGCCTATAAAGACCCGCAACCGAACCATACCGCTTACGCATGGACTTGGATCTATTCGCCCAAGGCGCAAGAGGTAGGTACGTGGATCGAATTTCAAAATTATAGCCGTTCTGAAATGGATCTACCTCCAATGCAAGGAAAATGGGATTATAAAGAAAGCCGTATCTGGGTAAATGATCAAGAGATAACGCCCCCCGTATGGACCGCTACCCACCGGGAGAAGTCCAATGAGATCCCACTGGGGAACGAGAACTGCGTAAGCCGTAAACCAACCCCGGTCCATCTGGAAAAAGGCTGGAACAAGGTGTTCATGAAGCTTCCGGTCGGTACGTTCAATACCCCCGAGGTCCGTCTGGTGAAATGGATGTTTACGTTCGTTTGCGTCACCCCGGATGGAGAGAAAGCGGTGGAAGGACTGGTTTACTCTCCGGATAAACAACTTAAATAACGTCTAATTCGGTTGAATGAAATGAGAAAAATAATAGGAATCTTATCCATCTTCCTCGCTTTCGCATTTATGAGCCAAGCGCAAAAGATCAAGGTGGCTTGCGTAGGTAATAGCGTGACCTACGGCTACGGAATCAAGAACAGGGAAACAAACTGCTACCCGGCCCAATTGCAACAGATGCTTGGAGATGCCTACGAAGTGGAGAACTTCGGGCATAGCGGGGCTACTTTATTAAACAAGGGATATCGTCCTTATACCCAACAAGAAGCGTATCAAAAGGCACTGAGGTTTGCCGGGGATTACGTGATCATCCATCTGGGATTGAACGATACGGACCCTCGGGCATGGCCGAATTACCGGGACGATTTCGTTCGGGATTATCTTTCCTTGATCGAATCCTTCCGGAAAGCCAATCCGAGATGCAAGGTATGGGTTTGCCGTATGACTCCGATATCTCACCGCCATTCTCGTTTTAAATCCGGTACAAGAGACTGGTACTGGATGGAGCAAGCGCTTATCGAAGAAATCGCCCGGATAGCCGGCGCAACCTTGATCGATTTGCAGGAAGGATTATATGACCGTCCGGATCTATTGCCCGACGCATTGCATCCCAACGCTGAAGGTGCCGGTATCTTGGCCCGCACCGTTTATGGGGCGCTAACCGGCGATTACGGAGGATTACAGCTTCCTGCCATCTATTCGGACCGGATGGTCTTGCAACGGGATCAACCGCTTCCTATATCTGGTATCGCCAACCAAGGGGAGAAAGTAACCGTTACCCTCGCCGGACAAAGGAAGGAGACCGTAGCCGGTACGAACGGGAAATGGACTGTCACGCTCGACCCCTTACGGGTAAGCGGGAAATCCTATACCTTAACGGTTTCTACCCCCAGCCGCACGCTGAACTATCGGGATGTAGTAGCCGGGGAAGTCTGGCTATGCTCCGGACAATCCAACATGGCGTTCCGGGTAAACGAGAGCGTAAAGGAAGAACAACAGCAACAATTGGATTACGTGAAACAACACTCGCAAATCCGTTTATTCGACCTAAAGCCCCGCTGGGAGACCTACGCCGTGGAATGGGACGCTTCCGTACTGGATTCATTGAACCGCCTGCAATATTACCACGACACCCAATGGGAAGTATGCGACACGCGGAATACCGCACGCTTCTCGGCCATAGGATTTGCCTTCGGGCGTATGCTGGCCGATAGCTTACAAGTACCCGTAGGATTGATATTGAACGCTGTTGGCGGCTCGCCTACAGAGGCATGGATCGACCGGAAAACACTGGAATTCGAGTTTCCGGATATCTTACAGGATTGGACGAAGAACGACTTTATCCAAGATTGGGTACGTGAACGGGCGGCCTTAAACATCAAGCAAGCATCCAACCCGCTCCAACGCCATCCGTATGAGCCTTGTTATCTGTTCGAGGCGGGTATCCAACCCCTTCATCAATATCCCATCAAAGGGATTATTTGGTACCAAGGAGAATCGAACGCCCATAATATGGAAGTACACGAACGATTATTCCCGCTATTGGTGAACAGCTGGCGCCAGAATTGGAACGCAGACCTGCCTTTCTACTATGTCCAACTATCCAGCATAGACCGCCCGAGTTGGACTTGGTTCAGGGACAGCCAACGCCGCCTGGCGCAAACCGTATCGAATACGGGTATGGCCGTTAGTAGCGATCGCGGGGATTCTTTAAACGTTCACCCTACCCGAAAAAAAGAGATTGGCGAACGACTGGCACATTGGGCCTTGAACAAGACCTACGGACATAACGTAATCCCATCCGGCCCTTTGTTCCGCAGCGCAACGTTTACCGATAACGCCGCCTATATCACTTTCGATTACGCAAAGGGCTTGACAACCTCCGATGGGGACCCCATCCGTACATTCGAGATCGCCGAGCAGGAAGGACTTTACTATCCGGCGCAAGCCGTGGTAGAGAACGGGAAAGTAAAGGTGTGGAACGATCAAGTGACTCACCCGAAGCTGGTACGCTACGGCTGGCAACCCTTCACGAGAGCGAATCTTATAAACGAGGCGGGCATGCCGGCCTCTACGTTCCGGGCAATAAAAGAATAAGCTATGCATAATAAACAACAAATCACCGGCTGGTTGTTCCTCCTGCTACTCTGCGTAGCGGGATGCGGCCAGCCTGTATCTAAAAAACAGAACACCATGATAAACTGGACAAAATTACCGGATCTACCGGGAGCAGCCGATACGGCTTCCCTTGGCGTTTCCGCCCCGTTCGCCGGCATCCATAACGGCGTATTGATCGTTGCCGGAGGTTGCAACTTTCCGGACAAACCCGTCACCGAGGGAGGAGCCAAGCGATATTATAGCGAGATATTCGTCCTTCTTCCCGAAGGCTGGAAAGAGATCGACCGACTGCCTCGTCCCGTCGCCTACGGCGCTACGGTTTCCACCCCGGAAGGTATCGTTTGCATCGGAGGAAACAACAGTGATTCTTCCTTGGTCGAGGTCTCCCGCATCTCCTATAACCCCACGAAAGGAGAGGTAGCGGTTTGCGCCTTACCCCCCTTACTGTCTCCAATGGATAATCTCTCGGCCGCTTTTACCGGACAGGAGATTTACGTAGCAGGGGGAAATGAGAACGGACAGCCCTGCCATACCTTCTTACGCCTCAACCTCGCGAATATCGAAAAGGGATGGGAACAACTACCGGACTTCCCGGGAGCAGCCCGTGTACAACCGGTATTAGCGGCCGGAGAAAGTCCCAACGGCACACGTATTTATCTAGCCGGAGGCTTCCAGCCCATCCTAAACGAAGAGGAACCGATCGTCCCGACGGATGTATTGGTATTCGACCCGGCAACTTTTACCTGGCAACAAGAGACCGTTCTTCCCCCGTTTAAGGACGGAACGAACCGTACCCTAACAGGAGGCTGTGCCGTGACTTTCCAAACGGATAAAATCTTATTTATGGGAGGTGTGAACTACGATTGTTTCTTAGCCGCCATCGCCCGACCGATCCATTTAGCGAAAGCGGAGGCGGCGCGAGATTCAGCGGCCATTACCCGCCTGCAAGCCGAAGCCAAGGCCTATATGCACCATCCGGTAGAATGGTACCGATTCAATACCACCTTACTTCAATACGACCTATCCACGAAAGCATGGAGCGATCTGGGCGAATATGAGCAGTTGGCCCGTGCCGGAGCGGGAGCGGTTATCCAAGATGGCCGATTAACCATCATCAACGGAGAATTGAAACCGGGTATCCGCACGCCGCAAGTGAATCAAGCGAAATTATAATAGGGATTTAGTGGGATCGCTGGTAAGTTTGCCAACGATCCCTGTTTACTTTTCCCACCCGATTTTCAGTATCCGGAGTCTATTTAGAGCATACGTATCCCAAGGCAAATCCTAGACAATAAGCACGTAAATAATGTTCTTATATAAATCATTGAACATAAACATCTTAAAAAGACGATTATACTTTCCGCGAAACACGTACGTGTTTTTGGAAAAAGTCGTACATGTTTTTCGGGAAACACGTACATGTTTTTACTGAATCACACGACAGGAAACAAGAGCGTATATGGAAATATACAATAAGCCTACCTTATCATCAAATCTAAACAGTATTTCTTCCCAATCTCTATTTCATAGATATTTTGGTGCAGTTACCTTGAATAAATCTTGATTATCCAACTTTTAATATTATCTTTGTTCTTAGAGCGCATTAACATAACCATCTAAACATACTAAACACATGAAAACCAACATCGCATTATTAATAGAGCAATCCGTTAACGTTATAGACTCCTTAAATAAAGGACTACGATTAACACCCGAAGAACAACAATTTTTTTGTGAACACTTCGAACGTGAAGAAATCAAGAAAAACGAGTTTACCATAAGAATCGGTGATTACGAAAAATATCTTTATTTCATAGAAAGTGGTATCCTACGTTATTGGACTGCACAAGAATATGGTGATCCGGACAAAGAAATCACCTTTTGGTTTTCTTTCCCGGGCGAATTCGCCAACTCGTACTTTTCCCTTAAAGAAAATCAGCCATCACTCATACATATACAAGCATTGACAGACTGTGTAATCTGGAAACCCAATTATATACTTTAATGCACCAATCACACAAAAATAAAAGCCGCACCCAAATTCAAACTTAGGGTGCGGCTATTCTTAAATCACAATCATATACATTTTCTAATTATGGCAAATAAAGTATTTGCCTAACATACATGTCATCCATATACCCTGCGCTATTTTTAGTTACTCGTATATAAGTACTTGACATATAAACAGTAAAAAAGTAATATGGGTCTCCTGCATTCATTTGGTACTTATGTGTAACATATTTTTCTGCATAAACAGTTCGTGTACTATTTATACCAGTATTAGAACGGGCTTCCAATGAAATTAAAGCCGATTTAAACGGGTCATTGTTATGAAATATATCAGCAAAGCTTCCATCTTTATTTGCTATGTATGATTTACCTCTCCACACTTCAAATCCTGCTGAATTTATAGCTTCCTGTACTTCTGATTTCGTAGGTATCTCATTTGACGATAAACTAGACCAAGCCATACTGCACCTCCCTTCTCAAAAACAATTCAACACTTTTACGAGGTGGTACACCAATGGTGGATTTCGTCACTTGATTACCTAAATGGGGGGGGGGATATTAGGAATCTTTCTTTATACATAAATCTGTATTTCATTTATAATTTATATATGTATAAAACAAGACCGTATCTCAATGCTTATACTTTGATACGGTCTTACTAAAATTCTCTATATTCAAATCATTTCTTCAACACTTTCGCTATCTTTTCAAACACTCCAGCTTTCTTCTCATCCCACTCTTGTGCTTTCTTCTCAAAATACGGTATCATCTTATTATGCTCATCCAAACATTTCAATCTCATCAATTCAGTATCAAATTCAGCACGCTCTCTAAGAAGTTGCTGCTTATCCATAGCCCTTGTAATCATACCTAATCCGGGCATTGTAGGACTTGGTGTAAATTTTTCAGAAATCCATACAGTTAGCAATGAAAGTCTATCAATAATCTCTTCAACCTTTTTACTATTTGGTTCACTTGTCGTCTTTTTAACGACCTTTTCTGTTTTACTTTCTTTTTCTTCCACCTTCTTCACAACTTCTACTTTCTTTTTGGAAAAGGCTTCAAACGGGAACATATAAACTACTGAACATTGTTCAATGGCAGAATTAGACTTCAAATAGGCAGAAACATAAGGTTCATTACCTAAAATGTCCTTATTATCTCTTTTGTTTTCATTTCTCGCCTTAGCATTCCAACGGAAATCGCTATCAACCATTGAATTAGCCCAAGTACACCAAGCAATAGTACTCCCTACCATCCAAACTTTAAAATACTTATCGCCTTCTTCTCCTGCATATTCAAATGCTTTCTGTGGACTCAAAATGATAATATCACTTTGATTAATATCCGTAAAATTAACTTGCTTTCCTTTACGCAAAGCATTCACGATTTTATCAAACAATACTTCATTGTTTGCTTTCAAATACTCTAAAACTGAATTTTCATTATTGCTCATATCTTCTCATTTTAATGTTTCTACCCAATTATCAAATTTCCAATAAACCATACTGCAAAAGCTGTCATATTGGCTACACCAAGTTTCTTTATAAAGATACCAAATGCAGAATTTACCCAAAAATCTCTTGGAGCAATTGTTACTTCCACACTCAAAGCATATCCTATAAAGAATGCTATAATACCAAATACTCCAGCAAGTCCCGAAGCTGCGCTTTCAGCCCAAAACATAATATCTATTGCAACTAATGCAATGATATTCAATACTAACAATACGAATGTTATACAACCCATAATTCTACTATTTTAATGATTCAACAATTTCATCCACATATACATTTGCAACATTTTCGGCTGTTGCTTTAATATCTTCTAATATTGGAAACCTTTTGACTATTGCACCTCGTGCAGTTCCCGACAAATGTGGCAACACTATTGATTTGGCATTTACCACACATTTATCTAAAACCTCTTTCGCTTTCTTACCTAAACAAATACAAAGATTTGGTCTCACTAAGTCTAATTCTTTTTGCAATATATCAGTATATGTCTTTAATCTACTTTCAGCATAAGTCTTAGACATTTCTCTATCATGTACAAAATACTTGTTTGCATCAGTCAAGTATATTGCAAACCCTTTCTTAATCAGACCATTAATCAACAAGTCTGCCATTTTGCCACCACTTCCACTTTTTCTATGGGTTGCATCATGCAGCCCAAATGGACTTGACACTATCGCATCATGACATTCTTCATACCATTTCGCATCACGTAACGGGTCTTGCGCAATAAGCATAATTCGGACATTATCGACTTGAACATTAAACCAAGTCGGCAAATCTAAACCTATTGCACCTTTATCCGCAAAATCATTTCTAAACAATGGATTCAAAATAGGAATACAAACAGAGGTAGTATCTGTATATCCATTAAAAGGCTTCAAATCATCGGAAAACTCTTTTTGCCATTCTGCATACGAGAAGTCATAGCACTTTCTCATTTGCTTATAACGAGCCTTTAACATATCTAATTGCTGAATACCTAACAATTCATCAGCAACTAACTTTGGAATATCATCCGACAAATGACAATCATTGCATAAGACTGTTCTCATACACAATCACTTTGCGCTCCCCCAGTCTCAAAGAAAGCATTTTCTAAAATAGGGAAGGCGCAAGACTGTTATCAAATTCCGTCAATGGGTTCTGGACTACCTCTGCACCGAAAAATGAAAACAGCTCACGCCTTTGGCTGTATATCAACACATCAGTGCTATATATGCAAACCAAAGGGAGCATTCTTTCATATTCCTCAGTGCAGGTGAATTGTCCAGATTCATTGACAAGGAATAAGCTAAACGCTTCCTAATTACTATGTCTGTCCACTTGGGACAATGCAAATATAGGAACTATTTAGCAAAAATGCTACTTCGTGAACTGCTCTTTTTCTATTTTCAATTCAAATTTACCTATTCTTATGGGTAAATCAAACTTTGATACTTTAATCTTTTATAGGCTGACATCGTAAAATAAATAAATCTTTGAACATCTGTTAGTCCTCTCGTATTATATCTAAATGCAAATTCATCACAGTATTTATCCAAATGCTTTGGACTTACTTTATGATATATTCCTAATATTCCACGTTTCAAGTGTGACCAAAATCCTTCAATACTATTGGTATGGAATCCGTCTTTTACATATTCACCAGTACTATGTTCAACTACTTTATGAATATAATTTTTCGATATTCCAGTATAACCTTTCCATCCATCTGTTATAACGGTAGAACCTTCCTTGACTAAAGTATTGATTATCGTTTTCAAAACCTTTCCACCAGTATTTGGAACAACGGCTGTATATGCCATTCCATTAGATAATAGACCTACTACGGGAGTCTTAACTTTAAGGCTTCTTCCTTGTGCATTCTTTACTCTACCTTTATTCTTACCACCGACATAGGTTTCATCAACTTGTGTCATATCATTAAATTGAACTACAAGCTTGTCTTTCAAATTATGTCTTATCCGTTCCAACATGAACCAAGCTGTTTTCTGTGTTACATCTATATCTTTAGATAATTGTATGCTACTTATTCCTTTCTTATGGGCTAAGAATATATACAATGCATAGAACCATTTCTTTAATGACACATGACTACCTTCAAACATTGTACCAATAGTAACCGTAAATCTTTTCTTACATCGTTTACATTTATATAGTCCTTTAAATTCTCCATTAGACTTTAACTTATAATGCTCTTTCGTTTGACAATTGCAGTGTGGGCAAATCGGTTCTCCACGCCATTTAATATCTTCAAGAAATTCTCTGCATGATTTTTCATCATAAAAGGATTTCATCAAATCAATAAATGACTTTACTTCTCGCATTTGTTTATTCTTCTTTATTATTTCTACAATATTGATTATTTCTGTTTCCAATTGACATGTTATTTTTAT
>ERZ1505007.216-NODE-216-length-26326-cov-5.391040_pt1 | contig 26326 bp, 18 predicted proteins | sample MGYA00572254_ERZ1505007 | MGnify/ENA primary metagenome ERZ1505007 (study PRJEB39906, sample SAMEA3182081) | gut metagenome | biome: human; feature: gut; material: Stool; isolation source: human stools | place: Canada | collected 2012-12-04 ... | reverse complement strand
TTAATATTAATACTAAAGTAATAAATTAAGAGGTCCGTAAGTACCTCCGTGAGGATGGAGTACGGATAAAGAAACAAGTCTCCGGCAGGCGTAAGCTTTGCTGGGGACTTCGTATTTTGCGACCTTATTTATGTGTAACTAATGAAAAAAGAACTGTCTAATAACGTGAAAGATGGGGTCTTTTTGTATTTTTGCGGAAATTAGAAGTAATAGTAATATCAAAAATAAGCTCAAACAATTAATGTCAAACTCAAAAATCTCAGCGGCCGCATTTGCGGACACAAAACCTCATTATGACCTTCTTGATGGATTGAGAGGTGTCGCCGCGCTAATGGTTATATTTTATCATGTATTCGAAGCCTTTGCGACGAGTCCTATCGACCAACGATTTAATCACGGGTATTTAGCCGTTGATTTCTTTTTTATCCTATCGGGATTCGTGATTGGTTATGCCTATGACGACCGGTGGAAAACCATGACGACAAAGGATTTTATCAAACGTCGATTGATCCGTTTGCATCCGATGGTTGTCCTTGGAGCTGTTTTGGGAGTTATCGCGTTTTGTATACAAGGGTGTGAGAAGTGGGATGGTACGCAGGTCTCCATATCCATGGTGATGCTAGCTTTGCTTATCAACCTTTTTTTGATACCGGCTGTACCCGGCTCCGGGCCTGAGATCCGCGGGAATGGAGAGATGTATCCCTTGAATGGGCCTAGTTGGTCTTTGTTCTTTGAGTATATCGGGAATATTATGTATGCGTTGTTTATTCGTCGGATGTCAACGAAGGCGCTTACGGCGCTTGTCGTGTTGGCGGGAATCGGATTGGCTTCGTTCGCTATATTCAATTTTTCCGGTGCGGGCCATCTGGGTGTGGGGTGGACGATGGAAGAATACAATCTGATCGGTGGTTTCTTGCGTGTGTTATTTTCTTTCTCTATCGGATTATTAATGTCGCGCGTTTTTAAGCCCATTCCTGTCAAAGGAGCTTTTTGGATATGCAGCTTGGCGATCGTCGTTTTACTCTCCATGCCATATGTCGGTAATGGCGAGGCTTTATGGATGAACGGTATCTATGATTCCGTATGTGCGATCCTAATATTCCCTATGCTTGTTTATCTGGGGGCTTCCGGGAAAACAACCGATAAGCATTCCGCCCGTATCTGTAAATTCTTGGGGGATATCTCTTATCCTTTGTATATGGTACATTATCCACTTATATACTTGTATTTTGGGTGGGTGAAGAAGGAGAATCTTACATTCGCGGAAGCATGGCCGGAGGCGGTGGCATTAGTTGTCGGAAGTATCGTGTTGGCTTACATTAGTTTGAAACTCTATGACGAGCCGGTTCGCAGATCTTTGACAAAACGCTTTTTGCAGGTGCGTAAATAACCTGCTATGACCGTATGTGCTACCAAACACATACGGTTATATTGGTGAATAAGAGATCAAAGTGGGTGTCAGTGTCGGTTTGCCCACTCTAAGATTGCCGGACTTCCGACATCAACTCCGAATTCTTTGGCTTTTCTCAAGATGTTACGAGCCAATTCTGGCTTTTGCTGATCGGTAGCGTATCGAAAATAGGATTCAGCCGCCCGTACGTGTGTGGCGTCCGGCATAGGATATTTCCGTTCTTCGGGTAATCCGAAATCAGAGTCGTTCAACTCTTTGCGTTCCTCCGTGTCAAGCCGGTCAGAACCTTGTTCTCGTTCTCTTTCCATCGTGATAATTTTTTAATGATCCGTTCGTTCGTCCTGTTCATAGAACGTTTCGATCGGAACAAAAACTTCTCGCTAAAAAGTGTTGGGAAAGAATTAATGTTTATTTAATGGATCTGATTCATAAGGAAAATATCGAATGGTTATTCCGGTTCGATGTAAGTGAAAGCTTAATTCATCGATCGATAGAAAAGCTATTTCACGGATAGTAGCGTAATTTATGTGCCTTATCCTGTAGTAGTTAATATTTATTATGTATCTTTGAACGATCTTTATTAGAGCCGGGTAATATGCATAAAGCTTGACTCATTTTCTTGATTTGTAGTATAAATAAATAAGAGGTCATGATATTAAAGGGTGGTTACCATAAATCTATCTTTTTGCTAACAATTTTGTTGATACTTATCTCATCCCAGTGCTTGGCTCTATCAAATAACGGACAGGCGGACTATATCCTTATTATTAATTCTTATACGGAATCCACGCCTTGGAGCCGTATTTTTACGACTCCGATCTATGAACGTATGGTAGCGGGTAATGAGGATATTGATGCCTATACGGAGCATATGGATGTGATGCTGATGAAAAATGAGAAGGACGTGGAAGATTTTACCTTATATTTATTGGACAAATATAAGAAGGCCCCTAAATTAATCATTTTGCTAGGTAATAGCTCATACGCTTTGTTAAAAGACAGGCTCAACGAGAAATGGGGTGGGGAGTTATCTTATTTGGTTTGCGTAGAGAAGGACTATCTAGCTCCCCGGGAATATTATCTTTCCAAAAAAGCTTGTCCTGAACCAGAACGACAGAACTTATCGGATATTGTCGAGACCGAGAGAGAATTGACAATTATTTATGTGCCGGAATATATCATGGAGACAGTTTCCCTTATGAAGCAAGTGAATCCGGATATGCGTCGACTTTTATTCCTTTCTGATAAGCGGTATATTAGTGCGCAAAACCAGAATTCCATACATAAAGCCATAACCAATAATTTCCCGGATGTCAAATTGGAACTGGTCACTGCCGGTGATATACAGACTGATGAATTGATAGATATTCTGCAAAATGCGGACAAACAGACAGGCATATTATATTACTCATGGATATTGTTACATACGCAAGGTAATAAAGAGGTGTTAAGTTCGGATACCTACCGCATGATCAGTTCGTATACGGATCTGCCTGTCTTTACCTTGAATGATATGGATATTGTGGAGAATGGTATGGCGGGAGGATTTTTCTTCCCTGCGTCGAATATTTCCAATACCCTTATTAACACGATTAACGGACTTTTGAGAAATGAAGTATTCAATACCATTATAACTCCGGATCAGCCCCATCCAGTATTAAACTATCCGGTCTTGGTAAATAGGGGGATGTTTTCGTCAGGTTATCCTGCGGATACGATATTCTATATGAGACCTCCTACGTTTTGGGAACAATATGGCGATTATGTTAACGCAGGGATCGGTGTTCTTTTATTTATTGCTTTTGTTGTGTTCATGAGGATCCGGTCATTGAATAGGATTCGATTGTATCAGGAGAAAGAGATAATGTTTATGCGAAATTATAGCAGATTGGTCAATAGTATGCCTATTTGCTATATGAAACAACGTATCCTATTCGATGAAAAAGAGTATCCCACTGATTATGTTATTTTAGAGCTAAATCCGGCATTGGAGGCTTTATTGAAGTGTGACAAATCTTATATAGGGAAAAAAGGCTCGGAAATTCATCCGTTGCAAATGTCGCGGTATTTAAAAGTTTGTCATCTTATTTTCTCGGAAAATAAAAAAATAAATACACAATATTACTACAAGCCGACAGACTGTTACTTCAATGTTTTGATCATATCAGCGAATACCCCGGGTTGTGTGGATATTTTTATGGTTGATGTTTCGGAATTAGCGAAGACGCAGCAAGTGCTCCGCACCGTGAACCAGAAACTGTCCATGTCGTTGGACGTGGCGAATGTCACTCCTTGGAAGTGGGACTTGGTTCAGCATACGATTCTTTGTGACGTGAATAAGGCAGTGAACGTGAATTTCTCCGGACTATTTGACGAGAACCAGCTGACGGTTCCCGATACCGAGTATTTCTCCAAGATCTATAAGGAAGACCGCGAAAAGGTAAGGAAGGCTTATGAGTCACTTATCCTCGGTAAGGTGAATAAGATAAAGGAGGAATACCGGATCTATAATCCGAATAAAGGATTGCACGGGCTGGAGTGGGTGGAAGCTTGCGCCGCCGTGGAGAAAAAGGATGAGAACGGGAAACCTCTCACGTTGGTTGGTTCTTCCTTGATCATTTCCGACCGGAAAGAGGTTGAGCGAGAATTACTGGAGGCGAAAAACAAGGCGGAGGAGTCCAATCGCCTTAAATCGGCCTTCTTGGCTAATATGAGCCATGAGATACGTACGCCGCTGAATGCTATCGTAGGTTTCTCCAATATCCTTGCCGAGACAGACGTGTTGGAGGAAAAACAGGAATATGCCGAGATCATTGAGAATAATAACGCGTTGCTACTCCAATTGATAAACGATATCTTGGATTTGTCTAAGATAGAGGCTGGGACCTTGGAGTTCGTGTATTCGGACGTGGATGTCAATACCTTATTGTCCGATCTGGAACGTTCCATGAGTAAAAGGGTCGTAAATGAAAATGTCCGTCTGATGTTTGAGCGTAAGGAGAAAGATTGTTATGTATCTATCGCTAAGAATCGGTTGATGCAAGTTATCATCAACCTTTTGACTAACGCCATTAAATTTACGGACCAAGGCTCTATAAGCTACGGTTATTCTTGCCTAAATAAAAAGATGCTGCGCTTCTATGTCTCTGATACCGGCCGGGGGATCTCCGTTGAACAACAAGAAGCGATATTTGACCGATTCGTGAAGTTGGATTCTTTCGCCCAAGGAACTGGTTTGGGACTTTCTATCTGCCGGATGATTGTCGATCATCTAGGGGGAGAGATGGGCGTTGAGTCTGAGATCGGGAAGGGTAGTACGTTTTGGTTTACCTTCCCCTACAAAGCGCCGGAGAAACCTGTGAGGGAGGATGTCATTTTTGAGAAGATAAAGGTTGAGAAAGATAAGTTGACGGTACTTATCGCTGAAGATAACGCCGGCAATTTCAAGCTTTTCGAGACTATACTGAAGAATGATTACACAATCGTACACGCTTGGAACGGAAAGGAGGCGGTGGAGCTGTTTAAGGAATATGAGCCTCATATCGTATTAATGGATATCAATATGCCGGAAATGAACGGATATGAGGCGACCAAGGAAATCCGTAAGCTCTCCGAAGTCATTCCCATCATTGCCGTTACCGCCTATGCTTTTGCGTCGGACGAGGAACAGGTCATGAATAGCGGATTCGATGCTTATGCCTCTAAGCCATTGAATGCCTCTGCCCTTAAAAAGCAAATGGTCGATCTTCTAAGGGCGAGGGTGTTTGTTATCTAAGTCTTTAACCTTTATCCGCTATACGATCTAAGAGGATCGATACATGTCTGCCGTCCATCAAGCCATGATGAGCCGTTACGGAGATAGGGAGCATCCAATGTCCGTTCTGCTCGATCAGCTTTCCGGTGGAGATGCGGGTGGCAGAATCACCTGTACGGAAAGAGGAAGCGTGTTTCATCTCCGTGAAGGCGATCCACGGAACCGGGGAGAAACGGACTAAGTCTTGCCGGTCAGATTCCCTATCTTTGCAAAGGCCGGTGAGAGCTTGCACACGTTCGATCTCTTTCTGTGCGTTTTGAAGGAACAGTTGCCTGTCCGGTGTATATTCGAAGAAGCCGAAGCCGAATGTTCCGTCTTCCCGCCCGATCGTTGTTCCCACGTGGATTCGGTCAAAGCAGACAGGGATGTTGTCGATGATCCGGTACCGGAACTCTTCCACCTCATTAACGGCTGTCATAATCTTATGTAAGGAATAGAGGAAAAAAGAGGCATGATCCGCTTTCGCCTCTTTATAGATGGAGGTCACGTCTATCTGGGTGGTCAGCCCAAAGAAAGGGTCGTCCATGGAACCGAAAAACAGGAAATGCTCTTTCCGGTTCCAATGTTCTAGGTCAATAGGATGCTTCATGATTCTTTATTTGTTGGGTTTACTATTTTGTGGAAAGCGATGCGTTCCGTACCATTTGCGATGTAAATGATACCGCATTGCTTGAAGCCATGCTTTTTCAATAAGTTTTGCATGACAATATTATCCCGGTGTGTATCGATACGGATATTATCGCAATGAGCGAATGCCCATTTTAGACATTCGGTCGAGATCCCCTTTTGCTTACCGTTGGAGGCCATGCGATGGATCACGGCATAAGGTTCATCGTTCAGCCATTCGCCTTCATAGATCTTTAGGTAAGTAGGGTCGATTCCCTCGATGTAACAAAAGGTCCCCACTAACTCGCCCTGCTCATTTTCGCATACGAAACTATGGCTGGCCTTGATCTCGTTGGAGATCAATTCCTCGGAAGGATATCCATTGATCCATTGATTGCCGTTGCCATGTTCTTGCATGAATCTGCGTGCATAATCGTACATAGCCATTACCTCGGCCAGATCTTCTTGTCGTGTTTGTCTGATATTCATGATCGGTAGAAAAAGTTATCCCGCAAAAGTAGTATATTATTGTTATCTTTGCGAATCTAGTCGAAAAATATATAAACCAATTAAATCAAAATATCATGGAACCATTAAAAATTGCTACCGTGCAGTTCGAGACACGGGATAACGATAAGGTGTATAATCTTTCAGTCATCCGGGAGATGTGCCGGAAAGCGTCGGTAGAGGGAGCGGATGTAGTGGCTTTTCACGAATGCTCGGTTTGTGGATATACGTTTGCCAAGGACTTGTCTCGCAAGGAATTGTTGGCTATTGCCGAACCGATCCCCACGGGGGAGAGTACGCAAGCCTTGATCGCCATCGCCAAAGAGTTTGGCGTCACGCTACTGGCCGGATTCTTTGAGCGGGATGGGGATCGCATCTATAAAGCGCAAGTTTGCGTGGATGGCAATGGCTTGAAGGCAAAGTACCGCAAGCTACATCCGTTTATTAATCCGAATATCTTGCCGGGCGATCAATATGTGGTTTTTGAGATCAAGGGATGGAAATGTGGCATATTGATTTGCTACGATAATAATATCATAGAGAATGTCCGTGCCACGGCCTTATTAGGGGCGGATATCATTTTCATGCCTCACGTGACGATGTGTACCCCTTCCCCTCGCCCCGGGGCTGGTTTGATAAATCCTATGTTATGGGAGAACCGGGCAAACGACCCGACTTCCTTGCGACAGGAGTTCGATGGCCTGAAGGGACGTGCTTGGCTTATGAAATGGCTTCCCGCTAGGGCGTACGACAATGCGGTATATGTGGTATTCTCCAATCCGATCGGGCGTGATTATAATGAGATCAAGAACGGTTGCTCGATGATTCTGGATCCTTTCGGCGATATCGTGGCGGAATGCCGTAAACTGGGTGATGATTTCGTGATCGCTACGGCTATCCCTGAGAAATTGAGACAGGCTGGAGGATATCGTTACCGAAATGCCCGTCGTCCGGAACTTTATGCGGATATCATCGGTCAACCGCATGAGTCCAATCAAAAGGTAGCATGGTTAACAGAAACAACAAATAACAAATAAATAATATGCAACAAACGACAATCTCTAAGCCGCCTCGTGTAGAGGTGGTGGATGCGCTACGTGGATTCGCTGTCTTGGCCATCTTATTGGTGCATCATGTGGAACATTTTATCTATCCGGTCTATCCGGACCCGGCTACGCTTCCGGGATGGTTGAACGTATTGAATGAAGGTGTATTCACGGTGGTGTTCGGCTTGTTCGCCGGGAAATCATATTCCATCTTTGCCTTGTTATTCGGCTTTACCTTTTATATACAGTATTCGAACCAGCAGGCGAAGGGGAAGGACTTCGGTTACCGTTTTCTTTGGCGGATGTTGTTGCTGACGCTCTTTGCTACGTTGAACGCCGCTTTCTATCCGGCAGGCGATGTGCTGTTGCTGTATGCGATCGTGGGCGTTGTTTTGTTTATCGTGCGTAAATGGAGCGATAAGGCTGTCTTGATAACGGCTGTTATCTTTTTATTACAGCCGGTGGAGTGGTATCATTACATCGCTAGCCTGTTTAATCCGGATTATCAATTACCTAATTTAGGGGTAGGAGCGATGTACGCTGAAATGGCGGAGCATACGAAGCGGGGCGATTTATGGAATTTCATCTGGCAGAACGTGACGTTGGGACAAAAGGCTAGTTTACTCTGGGCCGTTGGTGCCGGCCGGTATGTACAGACCTGCGGGTTGTTTATGCTGGGTATGTTGATCGGGCGCAGGAAGCTATTTATCTCCTCGGAGGAGAATTCCCGTTTTTGGATAAAGACTTTGATAATTACCGCAATTGCTTTCGGTCCTTTATACCAACTGAAAGTATTGTTGATGGATACGGCGGATAGCGCTATCGTGCGTCAGACAGCCGGGGTCGTCCTTGATATGTGGCAGAAATTCGCTTTCACGTTTGTATTGGTCTCCTCTTTCGTGTTACTGTACCAATGGGAGGGCTTTAGGCGTTTCACTTCCGTCTTGCGCTCGTATGGGAAGATGAGTTTGACGAATTACGTGTCGCAATCCTTTTTCGGTGCGTTGATCTATTTCCCGATCGGCTTGAATTTGGCTCCTTACTGCGGTTATACGGTCAGTATGTTCATCGGTATCGTCTTTTTCTTCTTGCAAGTACGCTTCTGTAAATGGTGGGCAGAAAGACATAAACATGGGCCGTTGGAAGGTATTTGGCATAAATGGACATGGGTAGGTTCTAAGTAGAAATATGTAAGAGAGCCTAATCTATGGCAAGGCAGAGACGAGGTTCTCTTTCCTATCATAGATTAGGCTCTCTTAGCTATCATAGATTCTACTCTATGACAGGCATATGTGCTTCTTTTTATCTTCTGCGTCGTACACTGCGCACAGGGGCGGATTTCTCTGCTTTCGGCGCTTTTACTTTAGCAGCTTTCTCTGGAGCGGCCTCCTTGGTGGAGCCTTTGTCTTTCCGGGCACTTCTCTTGGCTGCTTTCTTCGCGGCTTTGCTGTCTACCGCTACTTGAGTCGTATCCGGTTGATACCAGAGTGATTTCTCAAAGCCCGTCAGTTGACCTTCGATACGAGCTTGCTCGTTCTTTAAGGAATCCGGTGTCGGGCAATACGCCTGCAATGGCAGATTCATCAAGTTTTGGGTCTTGATGATATCCCCCTCGAACATCCGGCGACGGAAATAGTCATCCATCGTAAAAGTCATGGCGTTATTCATATTAGACGTCATGATGTATGAATTGCTGATATACGGACGTATATTCTCGTAAGGAAGCCAGAACATAGGCATGGTTGTCTCTCCCATATCACCTGTAGAGGTAAGGATCGGGCAAATCGCCAATATCTTGACATCAAAAGCGGAATTATTCTGGTCGAAATACCATGCTTCTTTTACATAGTAAGACCGTACGTCGGCTGCAGGTATATCGCTTTCATTGATTACGAAAGTCGGTTCCTCACCCGCTCTCCCCGGTATCTCCTCATAAAGGATGTAGAAGCGATCCAGCAAATCCTTGAAGTTGATCAAATGGGCTTCGTCAAACTCCTCGTATCCGTCCAGATATTCATAGGCCTTGATCTTGTTCTCACCTAAAAGCTGGAAGATTACGGAGAAAAGATTCATCTGTCCGTTCATCGGGCGGGTCGGGTAATAAAGCGGAGCGTTCTGTTCTTTCATCAAGTCCACCTGCCGGTAGATAATACGCATCCAGCGAGCGTTCCCGATCTCTTGCGTCAAACGCTCGTTCATATCTTGGGCCCGTACGGTCAGTTCGGGTAAACCGGTATCTTTCTTATCGTTTCTTTCCCCACGGCTGGCTTGAGGCGAACGGCGACGCGTTTGTTGTTGCTGCGTAGCATCGTTCTCTGCTTCTTCTTGCGCATGAAGAGGCATCGCTGTTAAAAAAGTGGCGGCCAAAGCGGCTATGTAATACAGATGTTTCATACTGCGAATCTTAATTTACGATTACTTCGATAGTCGGTATGGTACGTTCGATACCGTCCGGACCTTTTGCGACTACACGGGTGATATAAAAACGTTTACCCTTACTTAAATTGCGGATATAGTTTTTCTGACGTTGCGAGAAGTTGGTTCCTTCGGCCACTTCCGGGATAGCGTTACCCATGGAGTCGAAGAAAGTCAGCTCAAAACGTAATACCGTATATTTTACATTTAGCAAATCATCGTCGATAGCGGCCAGAATACCGTCAGCCTCTACCAAGCTACGTTTGGCGATCATACCTCCCTTGAACTTACGGACGTTACCGTTTTGATCCTTATACTCGATATAAGGTAGGGGATCGGGGAGGGCACGCACGCGGAAGGTAGTCTTTGCCATCTCTATGTTCCGGCCATCCGCCATACGAGCGTTTACCGTGATCACGGCTTCCGTTCCTACTTTAGACGGGCGGGCTTCCCAACCATCCTTGCTGCGGGTTAATGTGCCGTTCGTCATGGTAGCTGTCACATTACCGCTCGGTACACCCGGGACGGCGATACGCATCGGGTTGGCGATACCGGCATATAATACGTTCATCAATGTCGGGGCCACGGTAGCTGTCGGCTCGGTCACGAAATACTCGCTCTCGAAATCCCGGCGCATGATGCTGCCGTCGCTATTCGGCATCTCGATATAACCTTTGATCGGGAATGTCCCGGCAGCTCCGGTATTCACCGTGAAGACTCCTTTATTCTCGTAAGGTAATTCTTTTCCGTTTACATAGATCGTAGGACGTTTCGTAGAGTCTACCGCCGATAATACGATATTCGCCTTGTACTGGCTTCCTCGCATTACGATCTGGCTTTCCGGGATTACCTGCGCCGTGATCTGGTTCACACGGTAATCGCCAACGTCTACGCTATTCAATAAGTTCGATAAGACCTCACCTTCGGCGTAGCGAACGTCACTTTGCATTTTTGTTAACAGGGTAACAGCCGCCGCTACCGGCATATTCTCGAACAAGGCCTCTTCCCAAGTACGGGTATTGATCCCCGCTTTATGAGGGGGAGTCGTGCTTAGGTTCGCCTCCAATACGGCAGTCTTCGCCGAATCTTCGATAAAGCCGCCCATCCAGATACGATACTTATCAATTTCCGCTCTCAGCTTTTTACCTTCTCCGCTTACAGGAGAGAGCATTACACGGGAGGCGGCTTCCAAATCATCCTTATGCTCGATGCTGTTTACGTTGGCATTCTCGCCATCAGCTACCTTAGCGATACGGATCTTTAAATCTTGTATATACGTATAGAGGCTATCTGAGGCTCTTTTCACCTCACGGGCCTTCAATGCCCACTCACCCACTTTCTGGGGATTCTCTTGGTAATAAGCTTCCATCTCGTCCGCTACGATCTTGTTTCGGCGGGAGGAGTTATCGATAGAGGTTCGCAAGCTACCTTCCACCAACTCAAAACCATCCAGCACCTCCGACGACACGTTCAGTGCCATCATGGCGATGAACACCAGATACATCAGGTTGATCATCCGCTGACGGGGAGAATTGGGATTATTTGATATTCCTGCCATATTTCTTTACTTCATTGGGTTGTTTGTATACGGAGCCTGTTGTTGCTGTTGGTAACCATAGGGTTGCTGATATTGCTGTTGGTAACCGGGCTGTTGTGGCTGCTGATACATCGGTTGTTGAGGTTGTTGTTGCGGCTGCGCCGGTTGTTGGTAGCCCATATTCACGGTCATCGCTTGCAATAAACGACTGTATACTTGGTTCAATTCGGCCAGTTGGCGAGTCATCTTTTCCGTCTCGTTACGGAATACGGAACTATCTACCACCGATCCGTCATACATCTCACGGATACGATTCAAGCCACTATTGATGTGTTCGATAGATTCGATCTGCGAACTGATACTCTTCAACTGGATCTCATAGATGGTATTCAATCCGGATACATTACGGTTCAATTGTTCCATCTGGTGTACGTAACCACGGGAGTTTTGGTTGATGCCATCGGAATTATCCGTGATACTCTTATAAGAGTTCAACAGTGTATCGGATACGTTCGTAAGCGAATTAGTCACTTGGCTGAAACGCTCCATGTTCTCAGACATGCCAGATAATTGCTCCAGATATTTTTGGGTAGCTTCCGTCAATTCCGCCATCTTGGAAATTTGCTCGGCCGCTCCGCTTAATTTCTTGATGCTCTCGGATAAGTTCTTGGTATCTTCTTCCGTCACGTCCAGATTACCTGCGATATTCAAGGAACCACCTCTTTGCGCGTTCGCCTTAGACGCTGCCGAACCGATATTTATTCCCCCGGCTATCTCATCGTCTTCTACATTATCCGTAGAATTGATCATGGTTGAGATCGGCGTACCGGTGAAATCCGGACGATCCATCGGGTTCTTTGATTTCAATACGGGGAAAACATCTTCCCAATGATACTCCTTGTTCGGATGCTCGAACGCCGAGATAAAGAATACGATAGACTCGGTGATCATCGCCACGAACAGGATTTGGTTAGCGTATGGTATATGTAATAACTTAAATAACGCACCGAGGATTACGATGGACGCACCCCAACTATACAGGAAGTTCAATACTCGTTTTCCTCTTTCGCTGGAGAGGAACATCTCCAGTCTGTTTTTATATCTTCTATATTTTCCCATCGTCGTATTATTGTCTTAAATGATTCAAAACTTTAAATTTATAATTCCCGCTTATTTCTTTCCCTTGGAGCGAGAGAATCCTATTTGGGTACGTGCGCAACGGAAACCGATGTAAGAACGGCTCTCGTTCTGGAACTCGAAAGTACGCATGTCCGAACGGATAAATTGTGAGACATCTTTCCAAGAACCTCCTCGCACTACTTTCTTTTTCATGGCGTAGGGATCGTTCTTGGCGGCGTTGTAACGCAGATCCGGGTTCATGTCGCTCATTTGGCTCGGGCCAGACTCGGAGTAAGACGTTGAGGTCCATTCCGCCACGTTTCCTGCCATATCGTATAACCCGAACTCATTCGGGGCGAAAGAGCCTACACGAGACGTAATCAAATGGCCATCCTCCGTATAATTACCTTTACCCGGCTTGAAGTTACCCAAGAAACAACCTTTGCTGTCTTGAAGCTCGTCGGTAGACCAAGGGAACTTATTCTCGTTCTTACCTGTACGGGCGGCATATTCCCATTCTCCTTCGGACGGAAGACGGAATGGCTCTACCAATTGTCCCGGTGGCAAGCTCAAGGATTCTTTGTATAAATTCGTACGCCATACGCAGAAGGCAGTCGCTTGTTCCCAAGAAACACCGACTACAGGATAATCATCGTAACCCGGATGAGAGAAATACATACGGGTATATGGCTCGTTGTACGCATTCTTGAAATCGTTCACCCAGCAATTCTCGTCCGGGTAGATATTGACGATACGGGTATTCAAGAAATCCCATTCGCTGCTTAACGGGCGGGTGATCGTCTCGTTGATTACACGTCCTTCATCATCGATGTAAGCGGTGTCCTTGGAGATCATGACTACCTCGTTCGGATCTACCTGAATATCCGTATTACGAACCCGGTCCGCCGGGTTCAATTGATTCTTGCGGAGGGCGGCGGCGGTATAGTCGTACCACTCGTATTTGTAGATCATTTGTTTAGGGTCCAAACCTTTCTCTCCGGTAACGGGATTCGTGTAATAGACACTTTCTATCGCACGTTGCTCATCCTCGTTCGCCCGTCTCCAAGGAATCGGACGGTTCCAGTCCAAATGCGGAGTGACAGGCTCCCCGTAACGGTCTTCCGTGATCTTGAACAGATCGTTGCCTCCATAAGCCGGGTCCGCCAAGCGTTCACGGATAATAGAGTCTCTCACATAATAAACGAACTGGCGATATTTGGCGTTCGTTACCTCTGTCTGATCCATCCAGAACGCGTCGAAAGAGACCCCTTTCGTCTCCGGCATGATTCCCCACAAGGAATCCTTGTCGGCGGGACCCATCTCGAACGAACCTCTTTTAACCAAGACCATTCCATACGGCGCAGGTTCATTGAACGCTACCGATCTGACACCTGTCACCTCACCGCCGGCACTCCGGAGAGATTTACCGCAGGAGGTAAGCAAGGCTACCGTTACAAGTACTAATAATACTTTTTTCATATACTATAATATACGTACACTTTTATGTCTATTTTTCCCTGTCTTCGTCTTGTTCAGCTTTAAGGCATACTTGACACATAGCTCGTGGCTACCGCTACTTGCCCGGCCTAGGGCCGTGGTCGGGAAATCAAAGGCGTAACCCGCATGGAAACGACCTAGCTTTACGCCGAACATGATGCCCACCGATTCATTCACCCGATAGGAAAAACCACCATTAAACATCTTATTATATTCCAGCCTAGCGGTAATATCCGCATGAAAACTTTGCATGTCTGTCAGCAAGAACACCGAGGGCTGTAATTCTATCAACGGATTCTTTAATTGAATATTGTATCCACCCATTAAATTAAGTGAACGACCTATATAGGTATAGGCGTTCTCGTCCAGTTGAAGCTCCGGTTGGGTGATATGCGTCATGCCAAACCCGGCGTAAAACCGTTTATGGGTATAGTAAATACCGAAGTTCATATCCAACCCCATGCCGCTGACCTGCTCTACAGGAATGGCGGCGTCGGTCTCTTGATGGTATTCGGACTCAACCTTTATCACCTTGGTTCCGTCGAACGACTGGTTGACTAAGCCGATTTGCAGACCTCCGCTCAAGACTCCCCCGAATAATTTATACTTATAGGCGTATTGCGCCCCTACATGCGTATTCTGGAAAAGCCCGATCGCCTCGGTAAATACAACCAATCCGACACCGTGATTCGTCTTGCCTAAAGCGAGTGGCATATCTGCGGTAATGAAGAACGACTTGGGTGCCCCATGTACGCCGATCATTTCCAAGCGGGCGAGAGCCAATATATTCAAGTCCTCCGTAGCTCCGGCCACGGCCGGGTTATAATACGGTTTCGCCATGAAGTATTGACTTAAGCGTGCGTCATATTGCGCCCGTACGATTCCCGCACAAGTACACAAAAGGATCAGGATCGAAAGAAGACGTCTTCTCATTTAAACATTCACTTCACGTTGTAACTACAAACGCAGCAAATCCGGATAAATTGTATTTTCACAAAAAAACAACGAGGCAGGGGAGCTCGATCGTCCGCCACCTCGTTCTTCTATTTCTTAATTTTCAATTTCCAATTCTCAATTGAACTAGTATTCTTCCTCGTTGAAGAAGAAGTCTTCTTTACTTGGATAATCCGGCCAGATGTCTTCCATGCATTCGTAAATCTCGCCTTCATCTTCCATTTCCTGCAAATTCTCAATCACTTCTAATGGCGCACCAGAACGTTGTGCATAGTCAATAAGTTCATCCTTAGTCGCAGGCCAGGGTGCGTCTTCCAATTTTGAAGCTAACTCTAATGTCCAATACATAGCTGTCAAGTATTAATAACCGCCGAAGCGATTTGGTTCTCTATTTTTCCGCGAAAATATGACTTTATTTATTATACGCAAGTATAATCCCAAATAATTTCTTTACCGTTATTATTTATGCATTCTTTTCGTGCCAGAACGAAGAAATAATCCGATAAACGGTTCATAAATATCAATACAGGCTCCTCAACGGGGCAATTCTCTGCCAAGCGATAGATTTGTCGCTCGGCACGACGGCAAACGGTGCGGCAAACGTGCGCGAGGGCGGCCGAGCGGCATCCTCCCGGTAGGATGAACGCGTGCATTTTCGGCAGCTCGTTATCCAGACGGTCTATCTCCCGCTCGATACGCTCGATGCTCTCGGGCGTTACCTTGCTCTCGATTTTCAATTCCGTGGTCGCTTGATCCGTGGCTAGGTAAGAACCGATCGTGAATAGCTTATGCTGGATGAATGATAAGAAATCAGTATCTTTCTCATCATTCAAGGCCGTGATTAATAATCCGATAAAGGAGTTCAGCTCATCTACGGTGCCATAGCTCTCGATCCGATCGTGCGCTTTCGACACGCGTTGTCCACCTACCAGTGAAGTGGTTCCTTTATCGCCTGTTCTGGTATAGATAATACTCTTCTTCATATCTGACTTGTTTTGAATCCTAAAAATAAACAATATAATCTCGTTTGTGCAATTTCTTGTTGAACAAGACAATCCCTAGCGAGTAAAGATCTAAGGTGACCGTCACTTCCGGACATGCGCAGATCTCTTCCCAAAGTTCACGCATCTTACGGCTCGCCTTGATTCCCTCAAAAACGAATACCGTGTCGTTGTGCGCGTATTTCATACATTCATTAAACAGCCAGAGGTTGTTATGTTGTTCATATAAAGTGTTGAAAAAAACAAAATCTAAGCTATTTATGTCATTTAAGGCTTGGGGAAGCAAGTCCTTATAATTACCGATACGCAAATCGATGGGATTACGTCCCTCTTTAGCGAATGCTTGACGGGCGATCGTGGCGAATTCCGGTACATTTTCCAAGGCGATACATCTCAATCCCGTGGCATAGGAGGTTAGATATAAGGTAGACAACCCCATCGTGGTTCCTATCTGGAGGATATTCTTGGACTTGAAATAGTTTGTCAAACGGAATAATAAGGCGCCATGCTTGGGCCGGATGGATTCCCGTTTTACGATCTCGCTGATGGAACGGGTCTTTCGTTTCCCTTTGTTCTGCCGGTCTGGATAGGTGATCTCTCCTTCCCTGAATAATAACTGCTTACGTAAAAGCTCTATATCATAGAAACTATAATAGGAGCATTTTTCCTCGATGACCTTCGTGATGAGGTTAAAAACGAAAGGCGAATGTACTCCGAATCCTTTACGGTAACGGATGCTGCGGTACAAGAGCGATCCTTTTCGTAATGTATTAACCTTTGGTAGTATTTGCATTTCTTTTTGTCATTGGGCAATGAGACCTTGCCATTTACCGCGAACTTACATAAAAAAACGCAATTAGCATAAGCCTCTAGTCATTAAACGGGGTTATAATGACTTGTGCCATGCGGATGGCACAGCCGTGCCATAACGGTGGCACCAGCGTGCCATCGCAGTGGCACAGTCATGCCATCAGCGTGGCACCAGCGTGCCATCGCAGTGGCACAGTCATGCCATCAGCGTGGCACTAGCTTTATCTTAGAAACTGGCTTTCTCCGGTTCTGGGCGGATATAGGTTAATATCTGCCCGCTTAATTGAAGCAGCGAGATCTCACAGATCTTGGTGGAGTATTCCGCCACGGAAAGACGCTCCTCCGCTTCCAGCAGACTGTTTTGTGCCTCACGCAATTCGATACCAGACAACTCGCCGAGTTTATAGCGGTCGATGGCGATCCGGTAGTTCTCTTGGGCGGCTACGAGGTTCTCTTTCTCTAGGCTCCATAGGTCGAGGTTGTTTTTATAGGCCATCCAGAAGTTGCTCATGTCCGCACGCAGGGCAAGTTCCAGTTCTTGGATGCGCAATTGCTGGTTCTCGATTTGGATGCGGGCGTTGCGTTGCTCACGTTTCCGGTTGAAACCGTCGAAGAGGCTCATACCGATGGTCACGCCGTAATTAAGCCCCAGCCGTTGTTGGAGGTCGTAATTGCCCACTTCCGTCCAGTTCGCCGTGTAGCCGTAGCCTGCGTTTAGCTTGACATAGGGATAATAGCGGCTTTTTACCTTTTTATAATCAAGCTCAGACAACGTCTGGTTCTTTTGGGCGATCAGGAGTGAGGCGTTGGCTTCGAGGGTATTCTTCCATAGATCTACCTCGTCGAGGAACGGGTTCGGGTAGATCAAGGAGTCCTTGATCTGGATTTCCTCCTCCACATTATTTAATGCCATCAACTCGTTCAGGCGGATACGGGAGGTATGCACGACCTCCAATTGGTTTAATACCTTGGAGCTATCCGAGTTGAAGTCCACTTGAGCCTGTTGCAAGTCCAGACGGGACATGGAGCCGATATAATACCGTTCTTCCACGATCCGTAAACGCTCCTTGGAAAGATCCAAGGTGGAACGGAGGTTACGCAAACGGATTTTCTGCCGGATCAGGTTGTAGTACTCGCTGGAAAGGTTGGCTACGAAATCCTCGATGGTCATGCGGGTGTTCAGTTCCCCCATTCGCTGTAATTCTTTCAAGCGAGAGTATTCGGCTTGGATACCGAAACCGTCGAAAACCGTCCAGTTAACGTTTAGTCCGACGTTGCCCGTCTCGCTGTTTATACCATTCGCCTTCTCGATCGATCCGTCTTGCAGGCTGTTACGGTTGTTATTGATATTTCCGCTGAATCCGCCGCTCATATCTACGGTAGGCAGATAACCGGCGTTTCCCGGGGTGGCGTTATTGTCGCTGATCTGTTGCTCGTTACGAATGATACGGATGGAGTAGTTCTGCTCTAATCCGGTTTCGATACACCGTTTCAGATCGAATAGTTGCTGCGCTTCCGCCATAAAGAGGGAAGAGAAGGCAAATAATAAGGTATATACATATTTCTTCATAAATCTACAACTAGGTGTTTTGTTTTTTTCGGTTGGTGGATATAAACGAATACATGGCCGGTACGATAAACAGGGTCAAGAAGGTCGATACCAACATTCCGCCTACTACCGCTACGCCCATGGCGATACGCCCTTGGGCACCCTCGCCCGTAGCGTATACCAATGGCACCAAACCGAGGATGGTGGATACGCTAGTCATCAAGATCGGGCGCAGACGCTGGGTCGCAGACGAGCGGATCGCTTCCGGCAAACTAAGTCCCGACTCTTGCCGCTGATTGGCGAACTCTACGATCAAGATACCGTTCTTCGCCACCAAACCAATCAACATAATGATACCGATCTGGCTGAATATATTCATCGTGATACCCGAATAACTCATGAACATCAACGCACCGGCGATAGCCAAAGGCACGGTGAACATCACTACCAACGGGTCCTTGAAACTCTCGAACTGGGCGGCCAACACCAAATAAATCATCAGCAAGGCCAAGATCATGGCGAACATCAAACTGGAAGAACTCTCACGGAACTCTTTCGACTCGCCGGAAAGAGCGGTGCGGAAGCTACCATCCAGCACCTCCGAGGCGATACGGTCCATCTCGTCCAGACCATCGCCGATCGTGTATCCTTTATTCAATCCACTGGAAACCGTCGCTGATACGAAACGGTTATAGCGATACAATTGGGGCGGCGCCACGTTTTCCGTAACCTTAACCAAGTTATCCAACTGGATCATTTCCCCATTGTTACTACGTACATAGATCGATTTTAAATCGACAGGGGTATTTCGTTGCTGGCGGTTGATCTCGCCCAATATCTGGTATTGCTTACCATTCATATAGAAGTAGCCCATACGCTGTCCGCTCAACGCATATTGCAAGGTCTGGGCGATGTTGCGGGTGCTGACGCCCAATAAGGAAGCCTTATCCCGGTCGATCTCGATACGTGCCTCCGGCTTGGTGAAGCGCAAGTTCACGTCCGCCATCTGGAAGACCGGGCTCTCGTTCACCTTTTGCATAAACGTGGGCAGGAACTCTTGCAGTTTATCCAAGGTCGGGGCCTGCAGTACGTATTGGATAGGCATACCGCCCCGGCGTCCGCCGAAGGTGGATTGCTGTTGTACGAAGGCGCGGGCCAAGGTCTCTTTGCGGACTTCTTTCGACAAGGTCTCGGCGATCTCCATTTGCGAGCGTTCCCGTTCCTTGATATCGCTTAATATGAGGTTTAGCGAACCTCCTCCTTCCCACGAGCGGGTCATGATGGATTGCTTCTCGGGAGCGATGGAGTCGGCTATTTGCTCGATACGGTCCGCGTAGTCGCGGATAAACTCGAAGGTAGCCCCTTCCGGCCCGCGCATATTCACGGAGATCATGGAACGGTCCTCCAAAGGCGATAACTCGGAACGAATGTTCTTCCAGAAGTACCCGATCGATCCGAAAAGAAGGATAACGATAGGGATCGACCATATCTTATGGTTCAAGAATGCGTTCAACGACTTGGCGTAGATCGTGTTCAATCCCTCGAAGAACGGCTCGGTCTTCCGATAGAACCAGTTTTTCTTCTCTCTCCTCTTCAATAGCTTGGTAGCCAACATCGGTGTAAACGTAAGGGCCACGAACGAGGAGATAGCGACCGAACCGGCGATCACGATACTGAACTCCTTGAATAAGCGCCCCGTCATACCTTCCATAAACACGATCGGCAAGAATACGGAGATCAGGGTGATCGTGGTAGATACCACGGCGAAGAAGATCTCTTTCGATCCTTCGATACCCGCCTCTTTCGGTGACATGCCTTGCTCGATACGTACATATATATTCTCCGCCACCACGATCGCGTCGTCTACCACCAGACCGACCGAGAGCACGACCGCCAACATCGTCAATACGTTGACGGAGAATCCGGAGATATACATCACGAAGAAAGCTCCTACCAACGATACGGGGATAACGACGACAGGAACCAGCGTGACCCGCCAGTCGCGGAGGAACAAGAAGATAATCAATACGACCAAGAGGAAAGCCTCGTAGATCGTCTGTTGTACCTCGCCGATAGAGGCCCGGATAAAGCGGGTGTTGTCATACATCATCTCGATCGTGACATCTTCCGGCAGGTCTTTTTGTAATTGCTCGATACGCTTGTAGGCTTCGTCGGCGATCTCGATATGGTTGGCTCCCGGTTGGGGGATGATAACGGTCATAACCATTGGCTCGCCGTTCTTCTTCAGTAAGCTCCGCAAGTCCTCGGGAGCTACCTCCGCACGTCCGACATCGCTGAAGCGTACGATATTGTTGTTGTCTTCCTTGATGATTAAATCGTTGAACTCCTTGGCGGTATGCATCAATCCTAAGGTACGTATGGATAAGGAGATCGTATTTCCCTCGATACTACCGGAAGGAAGCTCCACGTTCTCGTTATCGACGGCGTTTTTCACGTCCATCGGGGTCACTCCGTAACCCGCCATCTTGATTGGGTCCAGCCATAGACGCATGGAATACCGTTTTTGTCCCCAGATATCCACGCCACTCACGTTCTCGATGGTCTGCAAACGCTCTTTTACCGTTAGCTCGGCGATCTCGCTCAACTCCATCAACGAGCGTTTGTTGCTTCGGATGGCGATCTGCATGATCGGGGAGGCATCGGCATCCGCTTTCGATACCGTAGGCGGGTCGCAGTCACGGGGAAGGTAGCGTTGGGCACGAGATACCTTATCACGTACATCGTTCGCCGCCGTCTCCATATCCACGGACAACTCGAACTCTACCGTGATGCGGCTGCTGCCTTGGCTACTCACGCTACTCAATGAACGGATACCCGGGATACCGTTGATATTCTGCTCCAACGGCTCGGTGATCTGATTCATGATCACGTCGGCGTTCGCTCCGGGATAAGATACGTTGACCGAGATAATCGGCTGGTCTACGCTCGGGAACTCCCGGACGCCAAGGAACCGGTAACCGATAAAGCCGAACAGGAGGATGACCAGCATCATCACTGTCGAGAGTACGGGCCGGTTTATACTGGTTTCTGAAATATTTGCCATCGTTCTTCTCCTTATTCAGTCAAGTTATCAATAGAAACTTTCATGCCGGTACGTAACTGCATCACGCCGGACGTGATCAGCGTATCGCCCACATTCAACCCTTGCAATACCTGTACACGGCTCTCGGTTCGTATACCGATCGTGATCTCTTGAGGCTCGGCCACGCCGTTCTTATATAAGTAAACGATGTCTTTTCCCATCTCGGGGATAACGGCCTCGCTGGGGATGGCTAAAGCGTCCTTGATCTCCCGCTTGCTGATCTCGACGGAGGTATAACGGCCGGGTAAGATATTCTCGCCCGGATTCGGGTAAGTGGCACGTACTTTCAAGGTACGGGTCGCCATATCTACCTTGCTTTCCACGGCGTAAACGGTCGCCTTATAGTTCTGCATCATACCGTCTTTCTCCATGCGGAATAGGATCGGGGTTCCGTCTTGTACCTCGGCTGCGTAGCTCTCGGGGATGGAGAACTCGATTTTTAACGGGGATATCTTGGTCAACTTAGCGATTACGGAAGAGGAGGAGGTAACGTACGCGCCCTCACTCACGGAGCGAAGTCCGATGATCCCGTCGAAAGGAGCCCGAAGCTCTGTCTGGGCGATATTCGCTTTGACTAGCTCGATATCTGCCATTAGCTTCTCGTATTCGGTGGCTACTTGCTCGTAGGCTTCTTGGCTGACGGCGTCTTTCTCCAACAAGGTACGTTGGCGATAGACACGATCCTTGGCTAAAGGAACTTGGGCTTCCAGCTTCTTTAGCTGGGCTTGCAGCGGCTTGTCATTGATTTTGGCCAACAGATCGCCCGCCTTTACGTGGGTACCTTCCGTGAAATAGATTGCTACCACCTTACCGGAGGACTCGAAAGCCAAATCCACCTCTTCGTCCGGAAGGGTACTCCCGGTACTCATGATCTTATCGGTTAATGATTGGTATTTTAATACCTCGGCGTTGATGTTAAGTGTCTGGTTTCGCAGGCTCGTGCCCGATGTGGGTACGACGGAAGCGGCATCTTGGGATGCCTTGAACTTGTTTTTCAATTGAGGGTAAGCGATCATTCCCGCTATCATTAATAAGATAGCCGCCGTAACTCCCCATTTCGCTCTCTTTGTCATCATGTTCTCGTATGGTATTTACTGATAATTTACACTCGTTACTCCAAAATATATAACTAAACGCAAGTTTAGACTGCCCTTTCGTAAAAAGGTTTAATCAAAGATATTATTTTTTTGAGAGATGAATCCTTGATTGGGAAGAACGGGAAAAATAAGGGAATTAAAACGAATCTAGGGAGGAAGTCTGATCGGTTTGTGGTAGAAGAAATGAGTGTCTCCTGTCGTATAGATCTTTTCACATAGGTGAAAAGAACGTTTCACAGCCGTGATCCGATCGTTTCACATGGGTGAAAAGATCAGATCACACTTGTGAAACGATCTGTTATAGCTTATGTATAACTTTCATTAACTGCTCGCCCAAGCCAATCGTATAGCCTTGAGAGACAAATACGACACGGTTGAACGTATCGGCGATCAAGAAGATCGGCAAGGTATTGGCGTTTTGCAATTTCATCGCTGTAGCCATCTCCTTTTGGATCGCCCCGTCGATATCCAGACCGTATGTGATCGTGCCCGGTAAATCGCCGAACTCTTTCGGATCGAAGTTCTTATAGCCCTTCTCGTCAGGGAAGAGAAGCACGATGCCTCGTCCCCAATCTTCTAGTTCCTTCTTCACGGCGGCGATATCACGCATCGCATGGTTTGTCGGTTCTTGGCGGGAGCCTAGAAGCGCTACGATATAGTAGCCACGTCCGGTAGTAGCTAGCAGGCTGGTCTCCTCACCGTTGTCCGCACGTTTGAACTTATTCTCGGAGTTGAAATTACCGATCACCTGTATCTCGTCCTTGCTTTCACGCATTTCCAATTGGATCGGGGTGGTCTTGTCCGCCTCCACATTGAAAAACTCGATCTCGGCCAATACGCTACCGTTTGCCATACGAGTACCGGTCACTAACATATAATTACCTTCATCCATGGATAACGGTTTCTTCAGTAATCCGCTCCAAGTATCTCCCAAGCCCATATCCACATTACCGCCTCTCTCGAAATTCAAGGTCTGTAAAGTACCGTTCGGCAAAACCTTGGCGATCGTGAAGTGACTGTAATATTTCGGGTCTTGCAGCGCCTTGATTGGTTGGTAAGAAGCGATTACCTTGCCTTGTTTAGCGGTCGTCTGTACGGCAGCCTCGAAATCGACGTCTACCCAAGCGTTGTCCTTGAAGTACTGGATCTTGCGGGCTACCGGCTCGATACGTGCCGGAATACCTAAGCTACGAGCCACGGCCACGAAGAAGATATTACGGGAGCCCTTATCAGCGATACGGGATTTCCATACACCCATCGGCATGATCGGAATACGTTGTGCGTTTAGCGCGTCGTTAATGGAGACGTTATTCTTCACCCAATCCACCAATGCCTGTGGATTCTCTACGGCTTGTTTCGCAAGGGAAGGCTCAATGTTTGCAGCGAAGAAACTCTTATATGGAGTCAGGAACTCATTGGCCACACGAGGATTCATGATATATTCATTGAACCATTCGCTTTGAACGGCCGGCGTATTGTTTAAATGGTCCGCAAAGACAGACGCAGGTGTATCACGTAGATCCTTAGCGGATACGACATCCAATAAAGCCATTGCTTGCACACGCTTCTCGGCGGGAGTCTCCCGTAAGAACTTCTCGATCTCCATCCAGTTACCACGGCTACCGATCATGAAATCCTCTGTCTTCATCGGGTCGATACCCAATTCTTTCGCTAAAGCCTCTGCTTTCTCTTCCGTATAGAAAGTAGCTACATATTTATTACGGATAGCGTCTTCTTCCAATAAACGTTTGGCGTTCGCCTCCTTTTGCTCCGGTGTAACTTCTGCGGGGATAGAGCCGTCTACCGGTGGTACGATATCTAGGGCGATCGTCTCCACATCTCCCGGTTTCTTATTCAAGGCGATCGTAACCTCTCCGTCCTTGCCGAAAGAGACCTTGCTGTAGCCGAACTTGCCATCTTTGCTGGCCCATACCAGCATATCCCCTTTTCCGGCGGATAATGAGCATTTGCCATCTGCGTCCGTCTTCTTGCGGGCTACACTGTTAAACTCGGCATAGTTATAAATCTTGAATTCTACCAAAGCGTCCTTTACCGGCTTGCCATTGGCATCCGTAACCGTGATAACAGCTTTAGCCGAAGGTGCGTAATTATCGATCACGTTGATCTCGGTATACCCATCGGTACGTTCCATGACATCCTCCGGGCCATTGTATTTACCGAATACTTTCGTATGCATCAACATACCCCGGTAAGCAGGGCCGTTGAACCAACCCAGATTCAATACCGGTTCGGGCTCGCAAGCGCCGAAGAAATACCATTTACCATTCACCCAAGCTTCTACCCATGCGTGGTTATCATCCGTATGCGCCCAGCGAGGTGTATATACCTGACGTGCGGGGATACCCACGGAACGTAAAGCGGCTACCGTGAAGGTAGACTCCTCGCCGCAACGACCGTAGGCGGTCTTCACGGATGCCAAAGGGGAACTTGTGCGCCCATCGGAAGGAGTATAGATAACCTTCTCATGACACCAGTGATTCACTTCCAGTACGGCGTCGTACAACGAGAGACCCTTCACCCGGTCTTTCAACTCATCAAAGAAAACCATGCGGCTTTCATCCAGATTCTCATTGTTGATTCGTACCGGCAATACGAAATGGCGGAAGATATCCTCTGGGATGCTATCGCCCCAAGGCATCTCATTCCGTGCTTGGAAAGAGGAACGGATGTTTTTCAAATAGAAATCGCCACTATAGTCCGTGATGTCTCCAATCGGCATATAGGCGTACATGAAGGTTAACGCCTCCCTCTCTTCGGGAGTCATTTGATCGTTAAATACTGCGAAAAGGTTTCCGTTAGGCAGAGCGGCCTGTTTCGCTTGGAAATCGTTCTCAACCTCAGCTCGGTAAGCGGCGTCGGTAATAAAATGTTGTTGGTTGTTACAGCTCGTCCATACGAGTAATGTGAACAACAGCGCAAATAGATGTTTTTTGTTCATAAAGCGGATATGTATGTTTGCCAAAAGTAATGATTCTATGCGAGATAGAAAAATTCTCGAACAATTTGTAAGAAAGATTTGTTTTTCTATAGAAAGAATAAATCTGGTCTTCCTGTAAATTTGGGACCGGATTTCTTCTTTTTGTGTGATTATAATTGCAAAAAGTTTACGAACTTTGTGACAAAGTATCAAATCACTAATCATAAAACCCGTTTTGCGTATGTTTCAAAATCCTGAGCAAGTGCTATTAATAGCCTCGGTGATCCTGTTTTTTAGTATATTCGCAGGTAAGGCCGGTTATCGTTTCGGCTTACCCGCTTTGTTGTTGTTCCTTGGTGTGGGAATGTTGTTTGGCAGCGATGGTCTGGGCATCCAGTTCAGCGATCCGAATGTAGCCCAGTTTATCGGCATGTTGGCGTTGAGTATCATCTTGTTCTCGGGTGGTATGGACACGAAAGTTGCGGAGGTCAAACCTATCGCCTCGCAAGGTGTGGTATTGGCTACGCTCGGGGTGTTGGCTACGACCTTTATCACGGGCGGGTTTATCTATTGGTTATTTGGTTTATTTGGCAAATATGTTACGTTGACTTTCCCGGAATCTTTATTGCTGGCGGCGGTCATGTCCTCTACGGACTCAGCCTCGGTTTTCTCCATCTTGCGCAGTAAAGGGGTTTATTTGAAAGAGCGTCTGCGTCCTACCTTGGAGCTGGAGAGTGGTAGTAATGACCCGATGGCTTATATGCTTACCTTGCTTCTGATCGCTTACATACAAAGCGGAGGTATGAATATTTGGGAGGCCGGGCTATCCTTGGTCATTCAATTATCGGTGGGAGCTATCGCCGGTTTCTTATTGGGGAGACTGGCTGTGTTGATTCTGTCTCTTATACACATCTGACGCTGC
>ERZ1505007.211-NODE-211-length-26596-cov-4.815192_pt1 | contig 26596 bp, 23 predicted proteins | sample MGYA00572254_ERZ1505007 | MGnify/ENA primary metagenome ERZ1505007 (study PRJEB39906, sample SAMEA3182081) | gut metagenome | biome: human; feature: gut; material: Stool; isolation source: human stools | place: Canada | collected 2012-12-04 ... | reverse complement strand
ACACCTCTCTATTCGTCGGCAGCGTCAGATGTGTATAAGAGACAGGCTTTATTTGTCAACACGTCAAAAGGATTTCATGAACAGGATGTTATCCAACGTTTTGGGATGAATGCCTTAGTGAAGCTGAATCCAAAGAGATATCCTCAATTCTATACGACCGAAAAGCGACCATACCGATTATATGGAGGCTTAAGAATCTCCCGGGATATGCCCAATTATCTATTAGACACACCTCCAATTCTTGACTTAGACAAAGATTTACGTTTTTATATCGATGATAAGCCGTATCAAGGGTTGTCTGGTTACAATCGACTATCTCTTGAAATAGGAATGCACAAGATCAAAATACCTGGATACAAAAGCATCGGGATTCATATAATTGACCACGATATAAAGGACATTGCACCTTGGAATGACAATTCCAAGTGGTTAGTTGATAATAAAAAAGCAAGAGTGTGGGACGTCGACTTCCAACATGGACAGATTGTCGGACTCGACTATTATGCTTATAGTTCGAACGGGACCGCCTCCTTAACCGGATCGGTTTTATATCGATGGTGCAAAGCACAGCAATCCAATAAAGCCATCCAGACAGGCGAGCCAAATGTCGCAATTAGAATGTTGAATATTCAGAAATAATATATGGATTTCTTAGATTATACGACTATAAAAGTAGTGGGAGTCGTTGAACCTCACACAAACGGAATACATGCTTATCTCCGAGTAATCGGATATATCGATCCTGATACTGGATGGAAATTCAAGCGCCTTTATCCCGATGAAATAAAAGAGAAATTTCCTTCGCGAGGACTCATTTTCATGCCCAATTTTCTCAATAATAGATACCAATCCTTATGCGGCAAGTGCATCTATATTGGCATCCAAGTATCGAATAATGACGGTTCAGATAAATTTATATGGGACCGAAATGCAGGCCTTCCAGGAGAACGTGGGACTGTTGTCAACGAAGAAAAACTTCGACAGAAGGACCCAGAAGGTATCTATGAAACTTTATCAGGCTATCAGGATACTACCTATTTTCACGACGGGCCATTTTTATATCAATATACACCCAAAACTGGGCAGCCATACTATTACATCGAACAATGGGATCTAAACAATATTTTAAGCATCAACCAAGATAGAATTATTTGCTACGACAGGGACCGATCCAGGTATGTCATCATGAATGACAACATTGCTGGAACGGCTACTTATCTCGACATAATGCCAGATGAGCAACTGAAGGAATGGTTCGTTGAAACCTATGTAACAAAAGCATGGAGTTCCATCTTGCAGAACGAGGATAGGGACAAATTACTATCGGAGATCAAGAATACGATTCCAGCCAAAGGTGTCCCAAATGAGGTTCTGGAGTCTCGTATCACGCGTATATCTTTGATGTTTGGAAACTTTCTCCTGAATGCCCGGCAAATTCAGGCATTAGCAGAGAATCCATTATTCAAGGAGTGTATCGATCGTTCCGTTGCAAAATACAGCGAGCAATTGATTACTAATCTACAAAGCCAATACAAACGAGAATACCAGTCTTTACAAAGTGAGCAAAAAGAGCGCGTGGCTCAACTTGAGCGCGAGGTGAACACCGCAGCAGCAAAGGCCCAGGCACAAAAAGAAAGGCTTGAGGAAGAGCAGAAACGATATCAGGTTGCAATTGAGCAACAATTGGCCCATATCGCATCAAACAAAAAAAAGATTGAAACTCAGGAAAACTCGCTACAAAAAATAACAAACGAGAAAGACCGGATTCTCAAGGATTGCGATGTGCTGCGTGATATCATTATATCATTGACCTCGAACCACACTCATCTTGCAGAGAATGGTGAATTACTGACCGTACATAACGATTCACAACCAATTCAGAGCAAAGATGAGCTGGAGAGCAGATTGAGAAATGGATTAAGAAACAATAATAGGAAACTCAGCCTCTCAAACAACTTGATTTCGCTATTGGCATATAACCACGTTTTGTTAATACCGGATCATCGAATTGTCAATGCAATTATCCAGGCTACCGGTAATTGTTGTTATATGCTTGAAGATGTCACTCCAAAGTGGCAATCGTTTGAATATGTATGGGCAAATGGGTTGAAGAGAATCGTAGAACACAGTTGGGAGACGCCCGATGAGATGCATTATTATGTTCTGCGTAATATAAATATATCTTATTTACCCTGCTATCTTCAGCCTGTCGTAGATATGATTCTAAAACTGCGAAGTGTATTCCCTGGCTCCACCCTTGCATTCCCAGAAAACCTTAGGATCATCCTGGTTCCTACAGAGGATGCTGGATTGCCATTGGCTACGCAATGCATCCGCTATTTTGGATGTTTGCCAAAAACCGGCACCTTCGTTATAGCTGAAGATGAAGAGTATCGAATTGTTGAAAAAATCGATACAGAAGGATATTTGACGCCCGGCCTATTGAACAGCCTGCATACACAAGTAGAGAGACCGGATCCGGAGGCATATAAATTATATGTCACAGAGGATGAATAAAGATATCGAAAAGGTTCAACACCTGTTGTTCTTATGGATGTGTCATTATGACAAGATCAAATATGACACTATTAAACGCTATTGTGAGTACCTAAACATACAGTTTAATTTGCAAATTACAGAACACCCTGCATGGACCTTGTTTTTGCCCTTATTCTATGCGGGCAATGTGGATTATTGCGGCAGTAGGTCGTTTAAAGTGACGGAACCGATGATAATCTCACACCAAAGGAGGCACCTTTTCATAAACAAGCAACCATCCATAGATGGATGCGAAAAGTTGCGTCCCGCCATTTATCGCAGTGAGGGTCCTCAGAATTGTGAATTAAAGCAGTATACTTTTAACGGAAAAGAGATTTTAAAACATTTTCCGAGTGTAGATTCAATCATTTCAGCATTCGAGTTATCACCGAAAAATGATTTCTCAGATCTCACCTTTGATAATGCCCCCGACCAGATTGGTATTGCCTACACAGCCTTTAAACGCTATTACTTCGTATGCGAAAATCGGAAAGTTGTGGAAATTCCCAATTGGTCAATCAATCCGGATTCGGTCAATGTCGCCTATCAATATAGTCGGGTTTTGGGAAAGAAATCAAACGGCAATTACGACATCGAGCAAAGAAAACTAAGCGTGAATTCTTTCCGGTTTCCAATTATGTTATACCGAGTTTTGATGGTTGCTTCCATGTTGGAAGGCCAATGTCCCTATAAGGAATCGGGCAATTATGTTTTCCCGGGCATTTCAAAATCCATAGTCAAGGAACTCGATCGCATCTTGTATAAATCCATTCGTTATGAATAATCCCATACAAATCTATAATGAACTGAGAGAAACATATCTCAAGTATATCAGTAGCGGCACTCCGTTTTTCAATGAGTATTACAACGAAGAACGCAATAGCCTGATCAGCGAACAAGGGGCCATATGCCAGCCTCCCATTATAGAGATCGTTCCCAAATACAAGGAATATGCGTCGCTGGAAGACTTCTGTAAAAATGAAGAGGTTAATAGCGAGCTGGCTGATTTTGTGCAATGTGGATTGTTCTTTAATGACAAAGCCGAAAAACGGCGATTGTATCTACATCAATACAATGCCCTCAAAGAGGCCGCTATCAACCGGAAGAATATTGTCGTAACAACAGGAACAGGATCCGGTAAGACAGAATGCTTCCTACTGCCTATTTTTGCCGATCTAATATCAGAGTCGCGCACATGGGACAAAACGAATCGACCACGAGCCATGCGCGCCATGATTCTTTATCCGCTGAATGCATTGGCGGAGGATCAAATGATCCGACTTCGCAAAGCCCTTAATGGACAAGGGAAAGGACGGGCTTTGGATTGGTTAGACCGTTGTCGCGGAGGAAATAGATTTTTCTTCGGGCGTTACACTGGCAGCACCCCTGTCAGTGGTCGAGGTGATATTGCCCAAGAGAACATCCGGAAAGAACGCAAGCAGTTAAATGAGGACTGGAAGGCGGCTCAAGAATCTGCCAAACAAACCGGTAATAGCGAATTGCTCTACCATGTTCCGTGCATGGATCCGGATAGTGCTGAGATGTGGGATCGCCTTTCCATGCAACAAAATGCTCCCGACATTTTAATTACCAATTACAGCATGCTCAATGTCATGCTGATGAGAGACATTGAAGCGCCCATATTCGAAGAGACCAAGAAGTGGCTTAAGGAGGATCCTTCCCATGTCTTCCACTTGGTCATTGATGAATTGCACACCTATCGAGGAACAGCCGGGACAGAAGTTGCGTATCTGATTCGTATCTTGCTGGATAGATTGGGGTTAACTCCCGACTCTCCGCAAGTTCAGTTTCTCGCTTCGAGTGCGTCGATGGGAGAAAATGAGCAGACCAAAGATTTTCTATGCGAATTTTTTGGCGTCTCGAAAGATGCGTACACTAATAAATTCTGCCTTCTCTCCAACGAGCCCGAACCCGCTGCAAGTCGGCCCCAAGATAAACTTCCGATAGAGGCCTTCGTAGATTATGCGAATTCTTCAATCCCAGAGAAGGAACGCACCGAACAGTTGTTTGCGTCATTGGACTGCAGCGATTATATCGATATTACGCGAAAATACCATCTCGTCGAATGGCTGAAATTTGCAATGACAGACGCTGAAGGACGAATTATCGCGCAAAATGTTATTAGTATTGCAGACAAAATGGGCATCAAAGGTGATCAAGCCTTACCTTTTATTTCGTCCTTCTTAAAAATCATATGCCAAAGCAAGGAAGACGGGAACTTTGTCCTACCTCTTCGAGCTCATTTCTTTTTCCGTTCTGTCAATGGGTTATGGGTGTGTTCCAATCCAGCTTGTTCTGAGGTCAAAAAAGAGTACCAATTTGATGGACGAACCTTGGGACGTTTTTATCGCTCTCCTCGTACCGTTTGCAGCTGCGGGCATGCCGTCCTCGAATTGATCATCTGTGAAAGTTGTGGCGAGGCCTTCTTGGGTGGGTATATTCGACAAAAAGACAATCGAACATTCATGCTTTCGGTGGATAGACCTATCGGTCAAACATTTTACCCATATGCTGTTCTATGGCAGGGCTCCATGGATGACAGTGATGCGACCGACAAAGGATGGATTCGTGTCAATTTTGATTCGGTAACTGGAATTATCAAGCTGGATCGCTATGGAACCTATTGGTTGCATCGCCAGGAAAAAGAAGCGGACCTGCAACTACCGAATCAATGCCCACAATGCGGAGTGGCATACCGTGTAAATGAAGAACGAAAATTGACTCCGCTAAAGCCACATCGGACCGGACTACAAAAGGTAAATCAGGTTCTTGCCGATTCATTGATCCGTTCGATGAAGAACGCGCATGAGAACAACACAAAAGTAGTGCTGTTTTCCGATAGTCGGCAGTCTGCCGCCAAGCTATCGGCAGGCATTGAATTGGATCATTATCGTGATGCGGTGAGATGGCTGATGCTGAAGGCTCTTAAAGGAGACTCCAAAGTCATTCATTTCTTAAAAAAATTCCAGTTCGACAACATATCTTCCAGAGAAGAAAGCGATAAGTTGACGGAGCTATATGACAGAGGAATACATATTGAATTAATAAAATTGATTCGTAATAAACAATGGCTAACGCCAGAAGACAAGATTCGCCTTGATACAATATATGCATCTATCGAAGATGTCAACCTGGAAAATATTACTGCTGATGTATTTAAGGGACTATTAAATATCGGAATGAATCCGGCTGGACCAAGGCCATCCTTGGCTCAAAATCCACTATTAAACAACACTCCTTGGTGGAGTCTTTTTGATTTTAGAGTTGGTACAGCAAAGGGAGACCTGGGTGATTACGATCAAGTATATCTTAACAAGATTCGTAAAAAAAATAGCGAGGAGCAAATAATAAGTCTTTTTGCCCACAAAAAGAAGTCATTCGAGACCTTAAAATTGGGATACGCGACCTGTGTAGGAACAGAAAAACTTGACTCTCGGATGAGAGAGTTGTTAGATTCAATTATCCGCATTCTTGGCGAAAAAAGAAGAGTGGCTGGATTCGAATCTAGATATCCAGTTTATGACTCATTCCCTGGAATTGTGCGCAAACTTGTAAAGAGGGTCTATGGATTTACCCGCAAACAAGACACAGATAACAAGTTAGACGAAATCAAGCGATTATTAAGGATGCTGGAGATCATTGCCAACGACAAAGTCGCCTTAACCGGACGCAAGATTGCTTTCCATAAAGCATACGAGGGGATGAAATATTGGCAATGTCCAAAATGTAAGACAATTCATTTGCAGCCGTCTAATGGCATCTGTACCAATTGTCTTGGCAACCTGTCTCAACCTAAAACGATACAAAAAAGTGATCTGGAGGATGCGTCGGATTATTATGTATCACTTGTAAACTCAACCAACGATATCTATCGTCTCCATTGCGAGGAAATGACGGGACAAACCTCTCGCGATGAATCACGGCGACGCCAACGACATTTTCAGGAAATATTTCTTCCGGGGGAGGTGCCGGCTGTTGACGGGATCGATTTGTTGAGCGTTACAACCACGATGGAAGCAGGAGTCGACATCGGCTCACTGTCTGCCGTCATGATGGGTAATGTTCCGCCTCAACGATTCAATTACCAGCAGCGTGTTGGACGTGCCGGCCGTCGCGGGAATCCGTTGTCTATTGCTTTAACCGTAGCTAAAGGATCAAGTCATGATCTGACCCATTATTTTGAGCCGGCACGTATGGTTTCTGCCATACCGAAGGATCCATATCTGGAGGTCCGAATCAAAGAGATTGCAGAGAGAGTGGTATTCAAGGAGGTATTGTATAATGCGCTCAAATCGATTCAAGAGTCCGCCAAACAAGAAAGTGTTCACGGGAATTTCGGAACGGCTTCGGCTTGGAATAAAAACAAAACAATTGTTGCTACATGGATCCAGAACCATGAATCTGAGATCGAATCCATCATCCAGATTGTCACGAGATGTACAGATCTCACAAAGGAGGATAAGGATGATATGCTCCAATATATTCAGGAAAAGCTAATTGACCGCATTACCGAGATCGCCTATAGTAGCGAGTATACACAGACTCAATTAAGCGAACGTTTGGCGAATGCCGGGATGTTGCCCATGTTCGGATTTCCCACACGGACACGAAATTTATACCTGCAGTTCCCGGATAAATTACCGGCTACCGATGTCGTGAATCGCGATATGGAGTTAGCGCTCAACTCATTTGCTCCTGGACATGAGATTGTAAAGGACAAAAAGGTATATCGAGCTGTTGGAGTTGCTGATTATGGTAAAAAGGCCAATGTCTTTCTGAAAGCAGATAGCCTCAATATACTGAGGAAGCCACTATTCAGATGCCAAAGTTGCGCCTATTCAACTTTGGAGTTGGATAGTGATACGGCCAATTGCCCGGTCTGCGGCAACCCGATGGAACGTATTGAGGTTTGTTCACCACTGGGGTATTGTGTAGATTACGATGAACCGGTTCACGACTTTAACGGATCCTATGATTGGTATTCACCCAACAGTGAGATTCGATTAGATTGTGAAGCCTCTTTGGAGGAGTGCAATCCTGTTGGAAACCTATACTTGCGCAACAATGTAATTCCCACTCAAGGTCTTGTTCATTTGGTCAATGACAACAATGGTAAACTCTACCATATGGGGCAATACGCTTATTCAAAAACGTCAAAAATGAGCGATACTTGGGTTGCTCGAAGTGCTTATCCACAAACTCGACAAAGTGCGTTGACCCTATTTAACGAAAAAGACTTGGCTTTTGTCGTATCGAAGTCCACGGGAGTCATGACCATTGCACTGAAGACGGTTCCTCGGGATATTTGTCTTAATCCATTGCAAGACAACGCGAACTATTTTGCCATACGGGCTGCATATTATTCCTGGGGATATTTAATTCGCAAAGCAATTGCTTGCTATCTTGACATAGATACGTCCGAACTCGATATCGGATATCATATATCCATCAAAACCGGAGACCCGGAGGTATTTATTGTCGAAAAGCTGGAAAATGGTTCGGGATATTGCAACTATTTAAGCGGACGCAAATATGCACAAGTTCCGACCGAAGCTCTATTGCAACCTCTATTGAAGGGTGGAGCAATTTATGACACGTTATGCACTCCGGACCATATGCGAAACTGCATCTCATCTTGCTATGATTGCATCCGAGACTATTCCAACCAACAATATCACATGATATTGGATTGGCGTCTTGGCCTTGATTTGTCAAGAATGGCGGCAGACAAAGCGCTCTTTGTCAATTTCGATGTCGAATATTGGAAGGACTTCATGGATAATAATCTCGACAGTCTACTAAAGAAAAAGAAACTACACAGTCAGATTAAATTTGGTCATTACTTTGCTGTCAATGATTCAGGCGTAATCAAGGGAATCATCGTACATCCATTTTGGTCGGATGACTATATTACCAACGTTTTACAACAATGCAATAACGCGGGAATTGATAAGATCTCAATCTTTGAACTGACCAGAACGATGAACTAAAACAAGAGGTTCCGCAAAAATCGGCGGGCGTTAGCGGTTTTCCGATTTAATTTCCTATTTTTGTAGATGGTTCCGTGCCGATCCGCGGAACTAACATACTACGAACGTTTAATTACGTTTTCTTCCGTACTCAAACTTCGCAAACTTGACACACCGGAAGGGATGTAACGGGACGCCTCGTGGACGCATGTATTGTGCCCGCAGGCTTTTGGCTTGCTATGTGCATGATACGCGTTTCGCGTGGGCTGTCCGTGTTGCTTATTTCGGTGTGGGGCAGCGAAGGCCTGAGTACGGGGTAAGTCAATGCGGCAACCCACGTTTTTTATGGCTTTCAATTACGATTACACCGGAAACCCCGCCCTGCTCGACCGCCGGAAGGTCGCCTTCTTCGCCTCGCGCGTCGTCTCGCCCTCCGTTGAGGAGCAGGCCTTGCGCTGGGCCGAGGCGTGTTGCGCAACCGAGCGCGTCGTAATCAGCGGTTTCCAATCCCCGCTCGAAAAATCCGTCTTTGAACTTCTACTGCAAGCCCGCCATCCGGTGATCTGGGCCCTGGGGCGAGCCCTCTACCACCGTTACCCGCCCGACGTCGAAGAGGCCTTGGCAGAGCAGCGCATCCTGATCTTTGCCGTCCGCAACGCCCGCCGAACGGGTTGGCAAACAGCCCAAACCCGCAACTACACCATCGCCTCTATGGCCGAGGAGAGCGTCTATGCTGTCAACGAGCAGGGCCGCACCAGTTCGCTCGGAGTGCTTTATGGTCTGGAGGTCGGCACGAAGCCCGTGCGTCTCATTTCATTGCCTGCATCATGCGGTTCAGCACCCGCCGGAACGAACTGAACTCCGAGTAACGGCGGCGGCCGGTGAGGGTGATATGAAAATCTTCGAGGCGTTCGTAAGCCTCTAACTGCGTCGGATAGAGGTCTCGCATGCGGAGGTAGAGTTCTGCGAAGCCCTCGAACGAGAGGAAGTGCCGCATTTCGGGTGTGAGCGGTGTCAGGACCGAGAGTTGTTTCTCGATGCGTTCCCGTTCGGCCGTAATGACCGGCGAATAGTAATGCCGGTACTGTTTTCGATTCATCTTTCTGTTCATCGTCGTATCGTTTCAGAGAGTCAATAATCCACGGTTTTCGTATGGGTTTCGTTCGTCGGCCGCCTGTGCTGTCATCCACTCGCCGAGAGCCATAATCGAGGCGACTATGCCGTCGATTTTCTGCGTCGAGCGCTCCTTGTCGGGCTTAATGTTTCCGGCCGGATCGCTTTTGACAACCGTCGAGGCGAGCATCCACCGCAGCACGGGGTTGCCGAAGTGTTCGATGCGGCCCGTGAGCACCAGTTTCTCGAACTCGCGCGTCGGGGCCGACATCGAGCCGTAACCCTGACCGAAGGGATTGCAGGTCATGCCCTCGTTCTGGAGGTCTATAATTGTCTGCGAGGCGTTCCAGCGGTCGTAGGCCGACGAGCGCAGGTCGTAGTCGGTCGTCCGGCGGAGGATGTCGGCCTTGACGAAGTCGTAGTCGATGACGTTGCCCGGCGTGACGGTAACGTATCCATCAGCAACCCAGCGGTCGTAGTTGATATTCTCGCGGCGGATCTTTTCGAGCATCCGCTCCTCGGGGATCCAGAAGTAGGGTAGGAGCTGAAAGTGGTCCTTCTCGTGAAACAGAAGTACATAGGCCGTGATGTCGGAGACGTTCGAGAGATCGAGCCCGCCCCAGCAGGCGCAGCCGCGCAGTTCGTCGGGCGAGGTCGTGCCGATGCACTTCTGCCATGCGTCGTCGAGAATCCACGTCCGCTCGGCATCGACCCATAGATTGAGGTTCTTCGTCATTACGTTGCGCACTGCCTCGGGACGGTTGCTGGCATCGCGCACCTGGTCGGCAAGGTAGTCGGCCGAGAGTGAGACGCCGAGGTTAGGGTTCGACTTGATCCACATGCGCGGGTCGTCCCACTCCTCGTTCGTGTCGAGCGTATATATGATGCCGAACAGCGTATCGTCCTCGTTCACCTCACGCAGTACTTTAATCACGTTCTCGCGGTAGGCATAGCATGCACCCGACTTGTTGAATCCGGCTGTGGTGATGATGAACATCAGCGGCTGGCGACGCGCACCGAAGGCTGACTTGATGACGTCGAACATTCCGCTGTCGCGGTGAGCATGGAACTCGTCGATGATGCCGCATGAAGGATTCAGACCGTCGTGCGTGCCATAGTCCGACGACAAGGGCTTCATCATGCCGCCGCGCGCCTCATAAACGATAGAGTTGCGGAACGGCGTAAGGTAGTGCTTGAGGTCGGTAGCACGGACTATCTCGACGGCATCGGCGAAGCAGATCTTCGCCTGATCCTTGACCGTGGCGGCCGAATAGACCTCGGGGCGCGACTCGCCGTCGGCGAAGAGCATGTAGAGTCCCACGCCGGCCGATAGAGCCGTCTTGCCGTTCTTGCGTGCAATTTCAATGTAGGCATAGCGGAAGCGGCGCGTGCCGTCGGCATTCTTCCAGCCGAAGATATTCCACAATACGAAGTGCTGCCACGGTTCGAGACGGAAGCGGCGACCGGCCCACTCGCCCTTGGTATGTTTCAGCCGCTCAATGAAACCAATTGCACGCAGCGCCGCCCGGCGGTCAAAGTGCCAGCCGCGTTCGAGTGCACGGTCCAGATCGGCATAGTAGCGGCGTACGGCCAGTCGGACGTATTCGCAGACCAGTATGCGGCCGTCGCGCACCTGTTCGGCATAAATCTCGGCGGGATATTTTTTCGTTGTTGTCATACTATTCCATCTCTTCAAACTCCGCGAAGTCATCTTTCGGAGCATCATCGGTAAGCAGGGCCGCAACACGGTGGCGGCTTGCGGGCGTCAATCCGAACTCCGCCGCCAGCGAACGGGCGTTGGCGAGTGCGCCCTCGGCGATCCGCCGCTTGGGATTGACTACCGTTGTCGGACCGTTGCGCGTCATAACCTCCACGGTCGCGCCTTCGCGTTCGACGGCTCGCATCATGTCATGGTAAAGCCCCATCTCGCGGGCATAAGCCACGACCAGATCTACGCCCACGACCTCCAGAAGCCGTTTGTGGATAAGTTCCGCCGCCACGATTCCGAAGACCTTGCGGGCCGTACCTTTCAGGCCGGAACGCGGTACGGCAACGACATTCGTGGCCGGTGGCTTTGCTCCGCCCGTCATGCGGCACGGCTGGTCGGTACCGCGCAGCGTCTTCAGTGCATCGGGTATCTTTCTGCGTCCTTTCATCTCGTCGGCATGTTTTTTATTGTCATAACTTGCCGGTATCGGCAAAAATCGTTATATTTGGGTCGAAAATCGGCCTTCTAACTTGCCGATACGACGTTCGGTTATGGAGTACATTTCAGTCGCGGCATTCGCCGCAAAGCACGGCATCGCGGAGCGCACGGCTCGCAACTACTGCGCCTCGGGAAAGATCGAGGGAGCCTTTCTTACGGGCAAGACCTGGAACATCCCGGCGGATGCCGCATTGCCCATTCGCAAGCTGCGAGCCGGGCATGTCATGCCGCTGTTGGAGGTGTTGCGCGAGCAGAAGGAGATGCGTCTCAAGGGCGGCATCTACCACCGCACGCAGATCGACCTCACCTACAACTCGAACCACATCGAAGGCAGCCGGCTGACCCACGACCAGACCCGCCACATCTTCGAGACCGACACGGTGGGCGTCGAGGGCGAAACGCTGCGCGTGGACGATATCCTCGAAACCACGAACCACTTTCGCTGCATCGACACGATTATCGACCGGGCCGAAGAACCGCTCACCGAAGCCTTCATCAAGGAACTGCACGTACAACTCAAGTCCGGTACGTCGGACAGCCGTAAGGAGTGGTTCGCCGTGGGCGACTACAAACGTCTGCCCAACGAGGTGGGCGGCATGGAGACCACGCCTCCCGAGCAGGTGCACCGTGAGATGAAGCGACTCCTTGCGGAGTACAACGCCCGGCGGCACAAGACACTCAACGACATTCTCGATCTGCACCAGTGTTTCGAGTGCATCCACCCGTTTCAGGATGGCAACGGCCGCGTCGGAAGGCTCCTGATGTTCAAGGAGTGTCTGGCAGCCGGCATCGTTCCCTTCATCATCACCGATGACCTCAAGATGTTTTACTACCGCGGTCTGCAGCAGTGGCCCGCCGTGCGCGAATATCTGCGCGACACCTGTCTCACGGCGCAGGACAACTACAAGGCCCTACTCGACTATTTCCGAATTCCGTACTGATTCGTAGCAGTCGGTACGTGATACCGGGTTGGCCAATTTTGCACGCGTGCGTACGCAATTGGGGCAGCGATTACGTTTTGAAGGATACGAAGGAATTCCGACCCCTCCCCCTGACGGCGCAAGGCCCGGCCCGGGGGCGCTCCGTTTGGTCCGGTCGCCGCAAAAGGCAGGATGATGCTGCGTCGGGAACAGAATCTGGAACCGCGTGTTCCTCAAAATATTGGCATGATTCATTAATTCACTGTACTTTAATCATCCGTCCGATTAAGGTCTGATAAAATCAGATTTCCGACAGCCCGCGACGGCGAGTGATGCAGGAGTTTACGCTGCTGCGCCATCTCGACATAGATGCGCGTGGTTCGGGTGTCGGAGTGTCCCATCATATCCTTGACCGTCTCGATGTCCACGCCCTGCTCGACCATCAGCGCTCCGAACGTATGCCGCAGCGAGTGTGCCGAGAGTTTCGGATGCGAAAGGCCGATGCAGGCCAGTCGCTGCTTCACGATGCGGCCGATGGTCTGGCGTACCAGTCGATTGTTGCATCCGGGTTTGTGCGAGATGAAGAGCGGCGCGGAGGCATTCCACGGCCGGTCGGCAACGTACTCGGCAAGACGCTCCACGGTGTCGGGATGCAGCACGACGATCTCGTTCTTCTCCGTGCGGCCTTTCCGTTGGACGGCCAACACCGGTTCGCCCTCCCGCTCCGCGAAGTCCCCGAGGTCGATGCGTTCCACCTCGCAGGTACGCAGTCCGTTGAACAACATCAGCGAGAGCATCAGCCGGTCGCGCCGCCCGATGACGGTCGTCGTGTCGATCGACTCCAACAGCCGCCGGGCCTGCTCGGCCGTAAGCGGCAGTTTGCTGTACTCCGACCGGCGACGGCTGCTCCGGATTCCTGCGGCGATATTGTCGCAGTAACCGCGCCGCTCGCAGAAGCCGTAGAAGAGTTTCACAACGGTAACGAGGCTGTTCACCGTCAGGAGACTACGCCCTTCGCGTTGCAGGTGCTGCTTGTACTCCACGACGTGCCGCCGTTCGGGCGACCGCGTATCGACCCCGGCGGCCGACAGCCAGCGGAACCACAAGGCCAGTTTGCGTTCGTAGTCCAGGGCCGTGGAGGGCAGAATGTCGCACTCCGAGAGCCATTGGGCAATTATTTCGTTCAAGTTCAGTGTCGTTCGCATCGTTTCTCATGTTTCAAACAATGGGCGTGAGGCGCCATAAAGCCTTTTGACTGATTGCAACCACCGCCGCACGCCCATTCTCATCGTTTTACTTCATAGGCATAGAGTTTTGAGTTTGTTGCTGATGACGCTCCGTACCGGATTTGCGGTTGTGGCAAGCCACACAGAGCGATTGGAGGTTCTCAAGGTCGAGCGGCGCACCGCCCTGGTTCACGGGACGAATGTGGTCCACGACGCGAGCCAGAGTGTGGCGGCCCTGTGCAAGGCAGCGCTCGCAGAGCGGCTGCCGTCGCAGTTGCTCGGCCCGCAACTTCCGCCACGCCGTCGAACGGTAGAACTCCGTATTGGCATGTCGGCGGCCCATCTGCGGAGCATGTTCCGGCTGCCACGGACGACGGCATGTTCTTTTCAATGTCGGCATGGTCAGAAGATGATTTCGGGGTTGAGCGGCAGGTCGTGGTCCTCGGTCTCGAAGCCGACGATGCGTACGATACGGGCATCGGGATAGCGCTCGCGCAGTTCACGGGCCGAGATGCCGTACCTGGCGAAGTCGGCCGTATAGGCCGCCGGACCGAAGCGTGCCATGTTCGCCCGGAGATTTTCAATCTCCACCTCCGTCCATTTTTCGATTTCACCGTTGTGGGTCACATACTTGCGGCGACCGTCTTCCATCAGATGGATGATTCGTTGCAGTTTCATATCTCGTTTTTGTTTCAGTGTCAGCGCAAACTCTCGCCCCGGAACTCCACGGCCCGGCACAGGCGGGTCAGACGGTCGAATGTCCGCTCGCCGTAGCGACGCAGTAGTTGCTCCTTCGAGAGATTCGTTGCGAGGAACAGCGGCCGCAGGCGACGTTCCGCCGCATTGACGATGCGGTTGAAACCCTCGTAGCGTTCGCCGTAATCGTTGATGAGCGGCTCGACTCCCACCTCGTCGATAATCGGGAAGGGAGCTCGGGTCAGAAAGTCAAGGTTCGAGCAGGTCGGATCGCATCCGGCCGTACTGGCGGCAAAGCGATAGGGCTTGGTCAGTTCGTCGGCATGTACCGGACAAGCGTGAAATCCCTTCATGGCCAGCAGCACGGGAATAACACCGGTCAAGATCGTACTCTTGCCGCGTCCGCAGTCACCCCAGAGCAGCAGCCCGCGACCATCGGTAGCGGTCATCCATCCGATGACGGAGGCGTATTCGGGCAACGGACGGTAACGGACAACCGTGCGATCCACACGCCGAAAGATTTCGCGGAAGAGTGCTTCGCATTGTTCGCGTTCGCCCCATGAAAGGTTTTCAGCGTGGCGGACGACAAGTCGCTTTTCCGCCGAAAGGCGGTCGATGATTGTAGCAAGAGGTTCCATGACGAGGTGTTTTGCAGGGTGAATATAGGGCATGCGATATGTGGGGAATGAGGTCATTGTCTCACTTGGTGCTGCGGTCGAACTTTTCCAGAAGACGGCGGGCATGCTCTTCCGTTGCAGGATGCAATACATCGCCGGAATTTCGGATACGTGACGGCGCGGAAGTATCGCCCGGCCGCAACGGGAACAGTCCCGCCCAGTTGTTGGCAATGCTCCGGTCAATAACCGCTGCGGCAACGGCCGGATCGTCGTCCGAGAGGTTGCGGAGCAGCGCAAGGCACTTGCGGGCGCCCATTTCGCTGCGGTAGCCTTCGCGGCGCGAGCGTTTGTACTCCAGCCAGATGCTCATCGGTGCGCGCCATATCTCGTCGAGCGATGCGAGGAACTGCGACAGGTTCTGCCGTATGGATTCTCTCTTTTCGGCGCAACCTTTTCTCTCTTCCCGCCGGCGCAGCGCTTTTTCTTTTTTGCTTGTTTTTTCTTTTTCCGGAATAATTCTGTCCTGTATGGAGACAGTGGCGGTCGGCGTTGCGGATTGCAACGCTTTGCCGGTCATTCGATGGATTTGCGTGGCAGAAACCGTCGCGTCGTGCTCTGCCGGATGACGCTCAAAGGGATTTAGCCGATAGACGGCACTACGTCGTCCTCGCTGGCCGCGGACAGAGATAACGCCCCGCTCGACCAGAATGCGCCGCATGCGGCAGATGGTCGATTTGTCGAGTTTCGTGCGGTTCTCCAGCACCGAAAAGGGTACCGAAAACTCCTCGCGCCAGCCACAGCGGTTCGCCGTGAACATCAGGGCATGCCACAGCACGATGGCGTTCGAGGGCAAAGACTCCGTTTCAAGCCAATCGTAGAAATGTCGTATCTCCGCGAGGTAGTTCATTGCCGGCCGTGTTTGCACAGAAGACGCTCCAGTTCGCTCCGCTGCGGTTCCGCAGGACGGGCCACCAGCCCCATGTGTACGAGCAGGTCGATTTTCGGAATACGGACGCCGCCATTGGCTGCGACCTTGCGGATACCGTAACGACGGCAGTCGCGGTCGAGTTGCCGCAGCGACTTGCCAAGCAGGTCGGCCGCCTCCTGACGTGTGAGCAGAATCGTCTCGGCCGACTTGTCGTCCATGCCCTTCAACTCCTCAACCCGTTGCTGAAGCGAGAAGATACAACCCTGCATCTCTTCGATGATTGCGTTCAGTTCCATAGCCATTGTTTTGCGATTTCCAAGGGCAAAGTTCCGAACAAGTCAAAATAAAATACGGGTAGTACCCACATTACTACCCGCAAAATATCATCTTATATCGCTACAAATCAATTGTCTTATTTTGTACTTCTTTCGATTAAGGCCTCGATCAGGCGTTCGAGAAAATCTGTGCTTTTTCTCTTTCGATTCAACACCTCCTCCCGAATTTTATAGGCATTCGGCAATGAAACATTAAGCGTTTTTTCTGCGAAAGTCACCAATACTGAAAATGGAGCATACTTCCCGACCGCATTCAAAATAGGACCAAGATATTCCAATGCAGAGAGCAATTCTACCAAATCTCGTTTTGAAAACTCCGAGCTCCAGAATAAATCAGGAATATCATTCTTATGCAGAGTCTGAAATAAGGTAGGATGCTCGATTCTATCGTTCAGCAACCTCAATTCAGATTCAATGATTCGTTTTGCTGCCGTAACATAACGAATGGGGGAAATCCCATGAGGCACCATACGGTGTGTCCGGGATGGATGTAACATTCCCAACCGGATTTGAGCATGTGTTAACATTCGAAAAAGGCACTTGTAGTCTTCGGTATTATCACATACACTAATAACTGTTCGGACAAAATCATTGTATGCAGAATCCAGTTCTGGCCCGTATGATTGTGTCTTGGATAGCAGATTTATGAATGGCGTATCAATCAATGGATTCATAAATTGTCTATTAGCTCTGTCAGAGACTTGTATTCTCCATCTATGAAATATGGCAGTGATGCTCTGATTCTCTCAACCGGCCAGTTCCACCATTGTAACTTTTGCAGTAAAGCAATTGTTGCATCGTCGAACCGCCGGCGTATTGTATGTGCCGGGACTCCTCCCACGATTGTATATGGCGGTACATCTTTCGTGACGACGGCTCGTGCTCCAATTATTGCACCATCGCCGATATGCACTCCGGCCAGGACAATGGCTTCATAGCCGATCCATACATCATTGCCAATGATAATATCACCTTTGTTGTCCCAAGCAGATGCGACATCGGACTTCTTCAAATCCCACTCTTCGTAAAAAAGAGGAAACGTATATGTCGACAACGATCGTAACGAATGATTGGCACAGTTGAAAATAAACTTTACACCACAGGCTATCGAACAGAATTTACCTATGATAAGTCGTTCGTGGTGAATCGGATAATGGTAGAGGACGTTATTATGCTCAAAATCACGAGGGTCGGTTACAAAGTCGTTATAAATAGTATAATCGCCGACCTCGATAGACGGATCTTGTATGACTGCATTCAGATATACCGTCTGCAAATCTCCTGTGCGTGGATATGTTTTATTCATCATGATCTTTTGTGTTAATAATGTTTGTATTTGAGATAAACGACAGACTGTATACCAAGGAATATTACAAATAAATATTCTACGGTCCAATAAACGGCAAGTGGAACATTCCAATAACTCAATCCCCACAGATATAACAAATATGACGCAATAGTGATTGACTGAAAAATGAAAGCAGTCCGAGTCGCGCCTGTGCCGGTTACGGCATTCATATAGACATAACCGGGTAACGCAAAGACATAGTTCAATAACATGACCACAAATGGAGACCATGCAATTTGTAAAACAGCCACATTATCTGTGTAAGCCCCAATTATCGATTGATGGAAAATCAGAGCAAGGATTATCAGTGGGAATCCAACGGCATATCCCAACCGAATGATGCGATGGCAGAGGGGAAATACGTTTTTAGTCTCATTCGCTCCAATCAGATTACTAACCAATGAACCAGTTGTTGCCGCAAAGGAATTGACAATAACAAAGAACAGAGTCGATATGCTTCGAATAATATTCGCTACCGCCAATTGCAGTTCACCCAAATGTTCAATCGCCACAAAAAACAAGAACCAGGGAGCAACGCTGATAAAAGAGTGAAACATACTCCACACAGATACCCGATACACATGAAGCAGTACCTGCTTGTCAAATTGCAAATACAGGCCATAAGTACGTCGTTTTCTCCCTCGTAAAACATAAATCGATAAAACAGCCAGAGAACATAATTCAGCAAAGGACGACGCAATGGCTGCTCCTGCTATTCCCAGATCCAGGTCAAATATGAAAATCCAATTCCCGGGGATATTTACCAATACAGCAGTAAGGGCTGCAATATTCAACGCCGTTGTTCTGGTAATACCGACCAGAAATGATCGCAAGGCTAAAAATGGGAATGAGAATAGCAAGCCCCAAATACGCCAGTCCAAGTAATCTATAACAGCATGGTATACCTCTGCTGATGAGATCAGTCTGTGTAGAATAATTGGAGAAAGTAATTTGGAAAAAGCACACAATGCAACTGCAAGTCCGAATAAAAAGAACAAACCTTGAAAGAATGTTTTCCCGGTTTCAGCATAATGGCGTTCGCCATTACGTCGTGCAATTACAACTTGTAATCCTATGCTGAATCCAAATCCAAGCATGTAAATTGCCAGATACCATATTCCGGCAAGAGCGGATGCTCCCAATTCAATTTCACCGACATGCCCCAAGAACAACGCATCCGTAATATTGATAAGTTGTTCGATAAGGACGCTCATCATAACAGGAAAGTTGATGAGCCAAATTTTTTTATATGTATACTCCATTGTTCAACTTGATATGATACGACAAGTCATGTCGCAACAACGACACAACAAAATCATAGTCTATGAATCAGATATAGTGGCACTATTAAGGATAGACCTACCACTGCAAGTCTATCCATTGCTGAATAGCAATAATCAGAAGGACTATTCTTTAAGCATAGCTATATGCACACTTGCCACTTCATATTGTTGAACAACTCGGATTTCTGTTAGTTATGCAAAGATAATATTTTTTACTTGATTGAATCTTTTTGATTCTCTTTTATTTGAATAAATTTACTCAAGCAAGACGGAAAAGCATGAACCTGAAAGCTACAAATTGAACGATATTTCAGGATTTGATTCTATAATGAGGAAATCGAGACGATCGTATGCTATTTATTCGTAATTACCAATTTATCTTTTATTTTTGTTGGAACAAATTAATCTGACTGTATAGCGAGCGAAGAATCTTCACACTCTAAAGATATGATTAAAATCACACCAGATCTTGCGCGTAGATTAAACATTGTGATGTCTGCCGATGATGTCAACATTGCGTTTCCAGACAGAATCGCAAAGCAAAAAAAGTTTGTACAATCCATATTTGGAGATATCATGGCCTCCAATGAGGAAATTGACATGGGGATTGTTGAGAAGCTCTACCAAGCGAGCGAAGAGTGTGTTAGATATTACTTATCTGGGAACATTGTCAGCAGTGTCAATTCTTTAAGGGAGATATTATTTCCACCTGAAGAAGATCAATTCTATGAAGTATCCTTAGTAAGGAACAATGTACTTCTTAATCCAGGGAAATTACTTGGTTTTAGAATAAGGAGTACAGGGTCAAACTCTCTATACAAAAGGGATGAGATGTTCCATATTCCCTTCGAGAAAAGACATTTAGTCTCAAATCAAAGATTCAGTTTGACCGGATATCCCTGCTTGTACATAGGAAGTTCCATCTATGGATCATGGGAAGAGGTCAATCGGCCCAACATTGATACCTGCAATATTGTTTCCATTAAAAATTCGCAACTCATCAGAATGATCGATCTGAGACTCCCGCATTTTGAAGAAGAAAAAGTTGTCGAATACGATTCATCTGTTTTATATAGATCTATTGTCGCTTGGTTATGTTCTTTCAGGGCAAAAGAGAAAGGCGCAAGTTTCATTGTCGAGTATGTGATACCGCAAATGCTAACGGCCGCATTGGTAAAAAGTATCCCTGAACATACCCAATGCGCCATAATGGATTGCCTATATCCGTCAGGAATCATATATACATCATCCTTGTATAATACGGATGTAGATATCTTTCATGATGCAGATTTATTTACAAATTATGTAATACCAGTACAGAACAATAGCCAATCAGGTCTTTGTAGTTATTTATGTTCTCATTTCAGTATTACAGACCCGACATCGTTACTGATTGAACGGGTAAAGAACGCCGATGGAGCAACAATCTTTTGGACAAATGATGCAAAAGGTACATACGGGACAACGGAATTTGGGCAACTCGAGAGTAAATTGAAGAGCCGGAAATACTATACACTGAATTATTAATCAGCATTTCTAACAATATTCCAGCGACACTATAAAGTCTAATGTACAATCCTCGGGAAAACAGGATCATCATTGACGGAGAGGATAAAACCGACTCCGTCGAACGCTGTTGGTACACCTCAAGGCCCAACCGCTGCCAGGTCATTTTCTGTAATTTCCCGAAGACCTACTCCTATGTCCCGAGCAAAGTGTTGTGGCTGAAGGATCCCGTGGTATTTGATCCGCAACATTGCCATCTGCTCCACAAAGGCCGTCGGATAGAGCCCCTCTCCTACATTGCCGCCTTCCAACAAGGCTCGCGGCGATTCTGGTATGTGGAATACGCCAACGGCACCGGTGCCCACTACAAGGGATCGGAGGTCGAACTGGTTCGGTCGTGCCTGGAGCAGCCGCCCGCACAGGATCGCTTCGCTTATCTGCGCGATGTGGCGGAACTCAACCCACTGAAGGCCGACGACGGCCAGAAACTGCTGCTGATGCAGTATCAGAAGATCGACTTCGTCTCCGACCGTTCGGCGGCAGCCCTCTACCTGAATCCCGGCAAGGACTCGCCCCGACAATTCCCGGTGCCACAGCTCATCTACCCCTTCGGGTGCAACGCCAGCCAGCAGAGAGCCATCCAAGCAGCCTTCGGGAATCAGATCAGCATCATCCAGGGTCCTCCGGGAACCGGCAAGACGCAGACGATCCTCAACATCGTGGCCAACCTTGTGGTGCAGGAGAAGACCGTGCTGGTCGTCTCGAACAACAATTCGGCCATCGAAAATGTGGTCGAGAAGCTGGAGAAGCAGGGGCTGGGATTTCTCACCGCCCTGCTGGGCAGCCGTGAGCGAAAGACAGCCTTCGTCGAAACGCAGGCCATCGACAAGACCATCCCGGCCGAGATCGACTCATGGTATTCGGCCGAAACCGACTCTCCGCAGTTTCTCCGCACCATCCAGTCCGAGGCTGAATCGTTGCAGACGGTTTTCGAACGACAGGAGCGGCTGGCTCGCGCCCGACAAGAGTTGACGGGACTCCAAACCGAGCAACTCCATTTCGAGCAGGAGACAACGATTGATCCCGCCATCACGCTTCGTCGGCAGATGCCATCGGCCCGGCTACTGATGCTGTGGAACGAATTGCAGGCCGCAGTCGAATGGCAGCCAAACGGTCTCTTCGATCAATGGTATGAAACGGTCCGATGGTTTCTGCTCAAACGCCGGATCCGCCGCCTCTTCGACGGATTTCCCCGCCACCCGGAGCGGCAGGATCTCCAGCGGTTGATCCCCCTCCTCCAGCGCAGTTATTACCAGGTCCGACAGGAGGAACTCACGGCAGAGATCGACCGAATTGAAAAGCAACTTGTCACGTCGGACGCTCCGGCGATGGTGGCCCGGTTGAGCGACGACTCGATGCGCTACCTGCGCAGCCGACTGGCCGGACGTTTCGGCAAAGGACACAAGCGACCGATTTTCCAGCACATCACCCCCGAGCTGCTCAAGGAGTACCCCGTCGTGTTGAGCACGACCTTCTCCTCGCGGTCGAATTTCCGGGCGGAGACGCTGTTCGACTACGTGATCATGGACGAAGCCTCGCAGGTGTCGTCCGAAACAGGGGCGCTGGCGCTGATGTGTGCCCGCAATGCGGTGATTGTCGGCGATTCGATGCAGCTGCCCAACGTTATCACGGATGCCGACTGGCTCCGCATGCAGGCCATCGCCGCCAAACACGCGATCGATCCCCGCTACGACTGCGCCGCGTTGAGCTTTCTGGAGTCCGTCTGCCGGGTCTTTCCCGAAGCGCCTCAGACGCTGCTGCGCGAACACTACCGCTGCCACCCGAAAATCATCAACTTCTGCAACCAGCGCTTCTACGGCGGGCGCCTGCTGATCATGACCGAGGATCACGGCGAACCCGACGTCATCACGGCGTGGCAGACCGCCCCGGGGCATCATGCGCGGGGAGCGTTCAATCCCCGCGAGATCGAAACGATCCGGCGCGAGGTGCTGCCGTCACTCCCCTGCGAGCAGGCCGAGATCGGCATTATCTCCCCCTACAACGAGCAGGTCAATGCGCTCCACCGCGAGCTGGGCGGAGGCGTTGACGTGGCCACAGTCCACAAGTTCCAGGGACGGGAAAAGGAGGCCATCATCCTGTCGACCGTCGACGATCAGATTACCGCCTTCACGGATGATCCCAATCTGCTGAACGTTGCCGTATCACGGGCCAAGAGGCAATTTACGCTCGTCACTTCGAGCAACGAGCAGCCCGACAGCCGCAACATCGCCGACCTGCTGGCCTACATCGACTACAACGGCGGCAAGATCACGGAGAGCGCCATCCATTCGGTTTTCGACTTGCTCTACGAACCCTACGCCGAGGCGCGGCGGGAGTTCCTCAAACGGCACCGCCGGATCTCGGAGTTCGACTCCGAGAATCTGACCTATGCCCTGCTGGAGCGGGTGTTAGAGGCTGAACCGGCATTCCGGCATCTGGGCGTTCTCTGCCACCAACCGCTGCGACAGTTGATCCGCAACTGGACGCTTCTCAACGACGAGGAGCGCCGCTATGCCTCGAACGGTGCCACACACCTCGACTTCCTGATCTATAACCGGGTGAGCAAACAGCCCGTCCTGGCTGTCGAGACCGACGGCTACCTGTTCCACAAACAAGGCACCCGCCAATCCGAACGCGACCGGATGAAGGATCGCATCCTCGACCGCTACGGCCTACCGCTGCTGCGCCTCTCTACCACGGGCACCGACGAGGAGGCCAAGATCCACACGCAATTAACCGAACTCTTACAGAGATAGCGGTTGGAGGAATTTATGGCTAAAGATCCGTCCGTCCAATCCATTCAAAATTACTATCTTTGTATATTAACACGCTCCCAATGAAAAAAGAAGCAGGATACGTATACATTCTGACCAATCCGAGCTTTAAGGAGGATTGGGTGAAAATCGGCAAGAGCTCCCGCCCGGTAGATGTTCGCTCGAAAGAGTTGGACAACACGGCCGTGCCTATGCCGTTCGAGATTTATGCGACACTCAAAACCTCGAAATACGAGGAGGTCGAGAAATTGATTCACAAGACCATCGACCGGCTGACCGATTTGCGGATTCGTCAGAATCGGGAGCTTTTCAACGTACCTCCTGCTAAAGCATTGGACATCCTGCGCGACATATCGACCACGCTCGACGATGCCGAGATTGATGAAGTTCATCTTAGGAATAAGAAAGCGGAGCCGGAGGAGCCCACCGAAAACGGGAAGAAACGAGCTCGCTTCAAGTTCAGCATGGCTCATATTCCGATTGGAGCAACCTTGGTTTTCGTGCCGACCGGAATTGAAGTAACGGTCGCGGACGACGACCATATCGAATACGAAGGACGCCTCTACAAACTTTCACCTTTCGTGGGGACCTTTATGCCCGAGGAGCGCCGCAATGCTTCGGGAGCATATCAAGGCGCAAAGTATTTTTCCTATAACGGCGAGTTATTGAGCAGTCTCCGATCCCGTTGCGAACATGCAGAATAAGAGACAGAACAATATATAAGAGTTGAAAATATTGAGCGATAACAACTTGCACGTACCAGAGAAAGAGGTTACATTTGCGGTGTAAAGGTTCATTGAAAGGGCATTCGGGGACGCAGATTTTCAGTCGTAAAATCATGTGACCAGCGTGTAACCAGCCACCTTTGGCAATGCGTGCAACCGTTTGATACACGGAGAGTTTTGCGGATTCTGATAAAATCCCCTACGCACCGCCAGAGAGAGGGCCAAAGAAGGTCCTACAAAAGCAAAAGCCTTGTAAACGAGCAGTTTACGAGGTTTTTTGTTTTTGGATTATCTGCATGAGAAAGCAAAAAACAACCGGTTTCGGGTGTCCAAATCGGTGGACTTTTTCCGAGGGCCGAACCGTCCACCGAATAAGCGTTTAACTCATTGATTTGCATTGTATTTCATCTTGACGCAAAAGGCTCTTGAAAGTAATTTTGCAACCTGTAAATACGATGTTATGGAAAGGACAACCTGCACGCTGATTTAATACCTGCGCAAAACCCGAATCGACAAGGAAGGGAAAGCGCCGATTTATGTACGCCTCACAGTCAACGGCAGGCGTGCCGAAGTTTGTGCTCGGGCCCGCATCTTGCCCCGGTATTGGAATCAATCCCGAGGCAAGGCTGTGGAAAACAACCGGGAAGGCCGTGAGATTAACCGGCTGCTGGAGGCCATCTCGTTCAATATTGCGCAGACGCGACGCACGCTGGAGGCAGAAGGAAAAGAGATTACGGCTACGGGGATTATGGATTGCTACCTGGGCAAGGACCTTCCAGAACGCCATACCCTGATGGAGGTCTTTCGGGAACACAACAAACGGTGCCGGGCTTTGATTGGAATCGACTTCACCGCTTCGACCATACAGCGTTACGAGAGTCTGATGCGCATCACGGGCGAGTTTCTGTTAAAGGAGTATGGCTCCGAGGACCTCTATCTGGACGAATTGCCGGTCCATTTGGTCGAGGATTATGAGTTCTACATGAAGACCGTAAGGCGATGTGTTCACAATACGGTGATGAAGAATCTGAAAAACTTCAAGAAGATTATCCGCATCGCGCAAAGCAACGGCTGGGTTCCGAAGGACCCGTTTCACGGCAAACATATCCACATGGAGCCGGTCGACCGTCCTTTTTTGGAGAAACAGGAGTTTTTGTCGATGCTCCACAAGGAGATCACAATCCCTCGATTGGCGCAGGTCCGCGACATCTTCTGTTTCTGTTGTCTGACGGAGCTGGCCTTTACGGACGTGCAACAGCTCAAGGCGGAGCATCTCGTGGCGGATATCCACGGCAAGATCTGGATTCGCAAGGCGCGGCAGAAAACCAAGAACATGTGCAACATTCCGCTGCTCGACGAGGCGCAAAAGATCCTCGACCGTTACAGGGAACACCCCTACTGCCAGACGCGCGGCGTGCTGCTTCCCGTATGCAGCAACCAGAAGATGAACTCCTACTTGAAGGAGCTGGCCGACATCTGCGGCATCCCCAAAAATCTGTCGACTCATTGCGCGCGCCATACGTTCGCAACTCTGACGCTGGCCAGCGGCGCAACGATCGACAACGTCGCCAAGATGCTCGGCCATGCCAATGTCAACATGACGCGCCGCTATGCGAAGGTCCTCGACTCGTCAATCATGCGCGACATGGAGGTCGTTGCTGAAAATATGGCGTTGTAGCCCAATGACGGAGAGCTGAACCAACGGGAAATATCCCGGTTTTTATTCCAACGTAGTACCTCGGCTGTTTCCGGTTAACTTGGCTCCTCGTTGAGCCGGAACGAGTATTTGTAACTCGGAGTTTGAGATAGAGGGTTGTGCTTTCGCTGACAGGTTATTCGATGGATGATTTGGGGTTCGACTTGGGAGAACACCGCCCGCCTCGCAGAGCGAGGACCTTTGTCGGACAAACCGCCGGTTGTCGGACAAAGGTACACCTCGCTCCCATCAGGCGACGGGTACAGCTCCGGCATTCGCAGAGGACAACTCCTCTCCCGAAAAAGCATCTCCGAAACGAAAAATCACGGGCGGATTCTCCGCTGCAATATTGCGAGGATGTTCAGGGATTAAAAAGCGCGGTTGCCGGCCATGCAAGGCCATAATCCTTTTCGGGAATCTTCTACTGTGATGCTCCTGCACCCCCGGGTTCAACATCACCGAAATCGCCGAGGCCGCAGGCTTCGTCTCGCCCAGCCATTTCACCCGCATGTTCAAGACCCGGGGGGCTCACCCATCCAACTGGCGCAAGACGCAGGGTGGAGAGAACTCCATTTGGTAACTCCGGCCGGCCTCTGACGGCCCCGAATTCTTGCCTAAACAACAATTTTTCTTGC